>OHAC01001700.1_pt1 | contig 19469 bp, 11 predicted proteins | sample 1577051 | NCBI WGS metagenome assembly OHAC01 (sample SAMEA3541499, study PRJEB24748) | human gut metagenome | biome: human gut; feature: human-associated habitat; material: faeces | place: China | collected 2012 | reverse complement strand
GCAATTCCGGCTCCTATAAGAATGAGGAGGCATTCCGATGAGCAACAAGCATTCCGCAACCAAAGTGGAAAGCCACGGCCTTCTGCACGACCAGAAGATCCGCCGTATCACCGGCGACGTGTTCGCCCACTTGTTCCTGGCCATTCTGGCCGTCATCTGGCTTGTCCCAATCGTATGGGTGTTCGCGGAGTCGTTCAATAAGAACACCGCCCCGTACACCAGCTCCTTCTTCCCGAAGGAGTGGACTCTGGACAACTATAGGGTGCTGTTCACCGACCGCAACGTGTTGGACTTCCCGAAGATGTTCGGCACCACGTTCATCATCGCCTGCTTCACCTGTGCGATTTCTCTGATCTTCGTGCTCTCCGTGGCGTACTGCATGAGCCGTATGCGTTTCCGTGTGCGCAAGACTTTCATGAACGTTGTGCTGATTCTTGGCATGTTCCCGGGTATCATGGCCGTCACCGCCATCTACTTCATCTTGAAGGCCTTGGGCCTGTCAAGCGGCACCATGACTACCGTGGCGTTGATTCTCGTGTACTCCGCCGGTTCCGGCGCTGGCTTCTACGTGATGAAGGGCTATATGGACACCATTCCGACCTCGCTGGACGAAGCCGCCCTGCTCGACGGTTGCACCCGTTTCCAGGTGTTCCATAAGATCATCATCCCGATCTGCAAGCCCATGATCGTCTACCAGGCCATCATCGGCTTCCTGACCCCGTGGCTCGACTTTGTCATGGCCAAGGTGATCTGCCGTACGCAATCCAACTACACCGTGGCATTGGGCCTGTGGCTCATGCTGCAGAAGGAATATATCCAGAACTGGTTTGCCCGCTTCGCCGCGGCCGCGGTCGTGATCTCCGTTCCGATCGCCATCCTGTTCATTGTGATGCAGCGCTTCTATCAGGAGTCCATGTCGGGCTCCGTGAAGGGCTAAAGAAAGGCAAAGGATATGACGCTCGTAGACAGCTTCGCACAGCCGAACACGAGCATCGCCGAACCGTTCCCGCTGTGTCTGGAACGGCCGCTGGGTGCCGTTGTTACTGAAACCGGCACCCAGTTCGCTCTCTGGGCTCCTTCCGCACAGAAGGTGACCCTGAGACTGTTCTCGCGTGGCTCCATGGGGGAAAGCGGCGACGCTCTGATTGGACAGTACACGATGCGTCCGGAATCCGATGGTTCCTGGACGTACGATTTCGCCGACAACATGCACGGCGTGTATTACGACTTTTTGATCGAACGCGATTGCGGTTCCGTCGACCGCATCGCCGACCCGTGGGCGCGCGGGGCCGGTGTGAACGGCCGGCGCAGCATGGTCGTGGACTTCAGCCGCACCAATCCGGATGGTTGGTACCGCGACCATATGCCGGACGTGCCGCTTGCGCAGACGGTGGTCTGGGAAACCCATGTGGGCGATTTCAGCAATGATCCCGCCGGCGGTTTCCCCGAATCGCATCGGGGCAAGTATCTGGCGTTCACCGACGACGGTACGTCTCTGGACGGGCATCCCGACTTTCCCACGGGCATCGCATATCTCAAGAAACTTGGCGTCACCGCGGTGCAGCTCATGCCGATTTACGATTTCGGTTCCGTGGACGAAGAGACCTGCGATCGCTACAACTGGGGGTACGATCCGGTCAATTACAACGTGCCGGAAGGCTCGTATTCCACCAATCCGTTCGACGGGTCGGTGCGCATCCGCGAAGTGAAGCAGATGGTGCAGGCGCTGCACAACGCCGGCATCAAAGTGATCATGGACGTGGTCTACAACCACATGTTCTCGCCCGATAATTGGTTTGAGCGGTCGGTGCCGGACTATTTCCTGCGCCGTAAGCCCAACGGCGCGCTGGCCAACGGATCCGGCTGCGGCTGCGATATGGCCACCGAACGCAAGATGTTCCGCCGGTTCATCGTGGAATCCGTGACGTTCTGGGCGCGCGAATACCACATGGACGGCTTCCGTTTCGACCTGATGGGTCTGATCGACGTGGACACCATGAATGCCGTGCGTGCTGCTCTGGATGAGATTCCCGGCCGTGGACGCGACATTCTCATGTACGGCGAACCGTGGTCCGCGGGCGCCACCGCGCCGCTGCCCAGCGACACCGTGCTGGCTGACAAGTCAGGCCTGTCGAAGCTTGACAGTCGCATCGGCCACTTCTGCGACACCACGCGAGACACCATCAAGGGCCATGTGTTCTTCTCGGACCGCCCGGGTTATGTGAACGGTGGCATGCACGAGAACGTAGCGGCTGCGCGTGAGGCCGTGGACGCGTGGCGTCGCGGCAAACATTCGGAAGGAGTGGCAGGCCAGGTCATTCAATACGTGTCCGCGCACGACGACCTCACGCTGTGGGACAAGTTGTGCGCGAGCTTTGCGGCTGGTTCGTTGGGCAGCACCGTGGCCGAAGGCGTTAACGAAAATACCGTGGATGTGCCAAAAGTCATGTATGACGCCGATTTCTCGGCGGAAGGGCTGGCCGGTGTCGGTCCGCAGATTGCGGCCGCGCTGACCGACGTGATGGACGCCAACAAGCTGGCTGTGGGTATCACGCTTACCTCCGCTGGCATCCCGTTCATGCTGTCCGGCGAGGAGTTCGCACGTACCAAATTCGGCAGCTCTGATTCTTACGATTCCGCCAAAGAGCTTAACTGGCTCGATTGGAACCGTGCATGGCAGAAGCGCGATTTGATTGAGTATTACGCGAAGTTGATTGCATTGCGCAAGTCTGATCCACAGTGGTTCGACGGCAATCGCAATATCGTCGATACGGAAGGCGACGAACTCGTGTTCCGCGTCGGCGATTATCTGATGGCCGCCAATCCAGGCAGACACGTCGGCGTTATTGACGTGGCCGTAACGGGTTTGGAACCGATTGGCGGAATACGGAGATACTGGTGTGGTCTCGGCTCGTCCGTCAGTCCGGTGGAAGGCAATGTGAGCGCAGGTGATGGCGATTATTTGATTGTTCCACCGCATACGTTTGCAATCTGGCGGTTGCAGTAATACTCTCAGTAGGGAAGCTACAAAACGGCGACCGCAAAGCTGCGGTTGCCGTAACAGATACGGCAATGGGGCCGGAAAACCAGAAAGGATACGACAGTGGGAATCGGAGCGCGCAATCCGCGGTACGAGGTGGTGTTTTTCGACCTGTACGGAACGCTGATCGACATTCGTACCGATGAGCAGAGCGAGGCCGCATGGCAGGCGCTGTACGATTGCGTGACCGAATTGGGCGCGCAGTACGAATCCGTCGACGTGATGCGCGACCAGTTCGAAAAGCTCGAAGCCCGCGAAATGGTCCACCAAGCCGACCGTGCAATCGTTCGCAACGGGTGGGACGAATTCGACATCCTGCCGGTCTACCGGTCCCTGCTCATGAATCGCAGCGAGGAAGCGGAAAAGAAACTCGCGCTACCGCAGGCCGCGCTGAAAGCCGCATGGGCGTTCCGCCAAGGCAGCACCAGCCTGTTCCGGCTGTACCCCGGCGCGCTCGACATGATCGAACAACTGCAGGACGCCGGCATGGTCGTGGCGCTGCTGAGCAACGCGCAAGCCTGCTACACACGCCCCGAACTGGAAGAGACCGGCCTTGCCAGCATACTGGACGACGTGATCATCTCCAGTGAAGAGAAAATCCGCAAGCCCGCACGCGACCTGTACATGCTGGCGCTCGACCGTGAATTCGTGACCGCCAAGCACGCGCTCATGGTCGGCAACGACGAGCGCAACGACATCATCGGCGCCAATTCCGCCGGCCTCGACGCGGCATACTTCCGCACGGAAATTTCACCGGCGGACGACCCGGACGTTTCGGCACATGCGGTATGTTCGTTTACCGGAGCCGACTACGACGGGCTGCTGAAATTCGTGCTGGACGCATAAGGCGCGCGGTGGGCGCTGAGCTTAAATCGCATGGGACGTGCGGGAAGCCGCTGTGGCGTGCGGGAAAGTCGCAAGGAAAAGTCGCAAGTCGTAAAAGGCATACGTGCGTAAGGCGTGCGTAAGGTGCACGTGCCACGTGCGACGCGCGGAAAAATCGCAATAGGAGGACATATGGAAGGCTATGCCGAGCAGGGAGCTCGAACCGATTCGACCGACCAAATCGGATTCGGCGGCGCTCGCCGCAACAGGAAAAAGCGTCGCGGACTGACGGTGTTCCAACTTAAGGTCATCGGCGCGGTGGCGTTGGCCTTGTCCGCCGGCAGCACCACCATCGTGCCGCTGTTCTTCGGCTCCGATACCAACAATATGACGTCGCTGACGGCGATGGTCCTGAGCGAAGTGGTGTCCTGGTTCGCCATTCCGATCTACGCGTGGCTGTTGGTGCAGGGTTTCCGTGAAACGCACAGCCGGGTCGCGTACGGCCTGCAGCTGTTCATTCTCGCCGTGGTGTGCGAGGTGCCGTACGACCTCGCCACATCGCATAAGGCTTTCGACCTGGGCTCGCAGAATCCCGTTTTCGGCCTGTTCGTTGCGTTTGTTGTGCTTGCCGCGCTCGACTGGGTGGCGTCGCGCTATCAGAAGGCCATGAAGGTGCTGTTGTCGGTCGGACTGGTGGTGATTGGTCTGCTGTGGGACCTGCTGCTGCGTATCGGCCTACGCCAGCATATGATGAGCATCGGTTCGGTGACGCTTGGCTTCGTGCTGATTTTCGCTTTGATGCGCCAGTATGAGAATTCGATGATGTTCACAGCCGGCCTGTTCGGCGCCGTGATGATGATCGCGCCGGGCGTGGGCGTGGCGTTCATGCACTACTACAACGGCAGGCTGGGCTATAAGCATCAGTGGACGAAATGGGCTTTTTACGCGGTTTACCCGGTTATTTTGATAATTTGTGCGATTTGTGCAACACTGGCGTGATTTTTGACAACGTTCGCAGTATGATAGAAACAGATTGAGAGAGCATCGCCGCTCAAGCGAGTGTTTCCAAGGCTGGGAACGTTTGTGATTATGATGCAGAAACCGCAAAGGGGTTGAGAGATGGATAGAGCAGGCATTCGCGAGGTGGCCAAGGCCGCGGGTGTGTCGATTTCCACGGTATCGCGCGCGTTCACGCGGCCGGAACTGGTGTCCGAACGTACGCGCCGCAAGGTGCTGGAAACGGCGGACAAGCTTGATTTCAACATCTCACGTTCCGCGACATCGTTGAAATCCGGCCAATCGTACCGTGTGGCGATGCTGATGAATGAAGAGATCACTAGCTGGTTCAATACGGAAGTGTTCGCTGGAATCGAATCCGTCATGCATAATGCCGGGTATGACGTATCGCTGTTCCAGCACGTCGACACCGCCGAAAACCGCCGCGACTTCTTCACGAATCTGCCGGTCCGCCGCAACGTGGACGCAGTATTCGTGACATCGTTCGGCGTGGAGCCGAAGGAAATCCAGCAGCTCAAACGCATCCACGTACCGATCATCGGCATCAATACGCCGACGCAAAACGGCTTCGACGCCACCATCTCCATCGACGATGAGGACGGCATGTTCACCGCCGCCCAGCATCTGATCAATCTGGGGCACAAGAATGTCGTGTACGTGTGCTCCGATGCGGTCGATTCCATTAATTCCTCCATCGATGCGCGAGGACAGGGCTTCATCCGCGCCTGCAAGACGATGGGGGCCTCCCATGACTTCAAGTGGCGCGTCGTCTCTGTGCCGCGTGGCAAGACCTTCGCCGACTCGGCGTTGACCGCGCTGCTTGCGTTGGACGAGTTCCCGGACGCGATCTGCTGCCAGATGGATATGATGGCGATTCCGCTGGTGTTGCGTTTGGAACGTTACGGCCACCACACGCCGAGTGACTATTCGATTATCGGCTTCGACGATTCGCCGTACGCCGACACTGTGAACCTGACCACCATGCGCCAGGATCCGTATGCGATGGGTCGCGCGGCCGCGCAGAAGGCCATGAAGCTCATCGAAGGCAAGCCGCTTGAGAACGCGCATGAGATTGTGCGCGCCCAGCTCGTACTACGCGGCACCGATTCCGTGTACGGCACTGGCCGCTGAGAGCCGAGTCTCATTACCCTTCCGCAGCCCGTCAATGCCGACGGGCTGATTGTGATGGCCTGGGGTGGATTGATAAGGGATACCCCCACTGTAGTCACGGTGTGTGGCATACGTTTTCAGGAAAAAAAATGAAACAATTTGCAGTGATGTGTTTCATGACACGCCAATCGGGGGCTGATGAATGATGAATTTCATTCAATGATCAGCATGTGTTTTTTGATTTTGCAATCGTTGACAAACCGTTGAATATCAGGCTTTAAAGCGTTGTCCCCGTGAGAGGGGACGAAAAAACGTATCGGGGGAGGGGGTGTGGGTTCTTTCTGTTTCATTTTGTTTTCATAACTGCAAAGGTTATCATAGTAAACCGTAGGTCAGAGAAAAAGGGAAAACAGAGGTTTCCGGCTGTGTTGCCGGAGATGGGAACAGCGCAGAAGCTATACGTAAAACAGAAGTGATAACGGCATTATGCAAAGGATATCAACCCTCGAGTTGAGGGGCTCAGAAGGGTGAACACTTTGCGGATAGGGGACAAGATGAGGCAATGGCGTAATGGTGCCGGCAACGCACCACGACACTATGCAGGAACGCGATCGGCATCCGGTTGCGCGCTTTCGCGTACCCGCTCGCTGACCGCCGCCGCCATAGCGGTAGCCATGATGGCCACCGTAGCAGTAACTTCCCTCCTCCCCGCCTACAATGCCAAAGCTGACGACAGCGGGCTGAAAGACGGTTCTACTTGTACGCCATCTTCTATTGGCTTGGGCGATGACATGGGCGTGGAAGGTTCCGATACCGGTGTAGCTACGTACGTTGGCGGAGATATGTACGTGGGCGGCAAAGAAAACTCCGATTTGACTGGTGAAACCGGTCCAACTGGCACGTACGCTGTCGAAGCTGAAGGTCTGACCGTGGTCAACGGCAGCCTTGCGATGCATCCGCTGAAGGACGCATGGAAGGTGTGGAACACTGGCACAACCGGTGGAAAGCATTACACTTCACGTGGCTTCCGCTGGGGTGTGGTTGGTTTCGGTTCACAGTTCCGTCCCGCCGATGGCAAGACAGCTTTGGTGGTCGGCGGCAATACTAACACGTCCGTGATGGGCTCCAAGGTTGGCGCATGGGGTGCGCCGGGCTGGCTGGGCAAGACGGATGCTAATGATATAAACAGCCACGGGTACAAGGCTTCTTTGGCTGGCAACAAAACCGGCGTTTGGGGCAGTAATGATTCCATTGATTCCGTACGCGGACTGAGCGGTAACAACGTCACTGAAGGTGATATTACCCCTACTCTTGGCACCGATCCCAGCTTGGTGGAATGGAGGAACCAGCCCGACAACCTGTCCAATGTGAATGGAATGGACTATTCCAAGTATGGGGAGAAGATTTCGAAGCTCTCCACGGATTTGAACACCGGAACAAAGTTGCCGGCAACCGGTAAAGTCATTACAAGTAATGCGCCATCGGACGATTCTTATACGATTTACAAATACGACTATCGAAAGAACGGGAACAAAGGTAACTCCTTTACGTTCTACGGGGGCCAGCTGGAACACGAAAAGCTGATTACCTTTACCAGCACTGATACCAGCAAAAGCATGCAGGTATTCAACTTGCCTGCTTCTTATCTGAATCTCGGGACTGAATACACGGGAATTGATTTCAAATTCGACAACATTCCGGATAACGCGTCCGTAGTTATCAACGTGACCGGCGCGCAAAACCAGACCATCGACTTCCACAACGGCTGGCGATTCTGGTGGAATGACAACAACATCGCCAACGATTTCGTCACCGCCGCAACAGGCGATACGGATTACGAGGAGCAGAAAAAGAAAAACAACAATTACGCGAAGCGTGCCCAGCAGATCATGTGGAACTTCGCGGATGCGAGCCAAGTGATTATCCGCGGTGGTCAGGCCACGGGCAAGATTCAGGTCAGCAATCACAACGATGATAAGAGCACGAACCATGGCGCGTGGGGCAGCACGATTGGCGGCGAAAAGGGCGTCTCGCACGACATGCAAGCCACGGACGACCCCTCCGCCGCTTGGATGGGCAGTATCCTCGTCCCCAACGGCAACCTCCAGAGCCACGTTTCCACTAACGGTCGCGTGTGGGTCGGCGGCGATTTCGAAATGCTGAACAACGAGACTGTGAAGAGGGTCGCGGGTCAAAGCACGGATGGGCATAACGTCGGAGACGAGTTCGTCAACGAGTCCGGCGAGAAGACCACATCCATTCTGGATATGGACCAGGAGCGTCATAATCTGCCATGGAACGGCTCGTACTCCACCTCCTGCGCCGCGATCGCGTGGAACAAGGTGGATGACACCGCTGAGCACAAGGCTCTCGGCGGAACCAGCTGGACCGTGTATGGCAAGAAGGAAGATGCGGTACACGGCACGAACGCTCTCGCCACCATCGCCGATGGCGGTTGGAACGATGATGCCGATGCGGAAGGTTCGTTCCAGCTGGGCAACCTCGACAAGAACGGCACCTATTTCCTAAAGGAATCGGGTACGGCTGAAGGTTATGCGCAGAACACCAACATTTACCAGATCAATACTGGTAGCAGCACTACCGAGGCTGCGACAAACATCTCCAACGTTTTCGACAGTGCCGGTGGTCCAATCAGCACGGATGCAGACAAACTGTTGACCGACGGCAAGATCATCAATAAGAAGACCGGTTCGGCAATCGAATGGCAGAAGGTCGATGGCACCGACAACAGCACGTTGCTGGCCGGTTCAACGTGGACGCTCTCCAAGATGAATGGCGATACTGCGAGTGAGGAATGGGCCATCACCGATGACCAGTCCGGCACAGAGGTCAAGTCCGTCAAGATCTTTGATGCGAATAGTAACGAAGTGGTTTCCGCGTCGTTTACGAACAGCACTGCGCAGCGATTCCACGCGGTGGCCTATGACCAGAACGGTACGCCCATTGACAATGCGAAGTTGACGTGGTCGTCTGCCGACAGCGCCGTGGCTGCAGTGAGCGAAAACGGTTTGGTCACTCCGACTGGCAACGGCAATACCACTATTACCGTGAAGTCGGCTGATGGTAAGGTCACCGCATCGTTCACTGTCGAAGTTTCCGGCGTGACCGTAGAGACTTCCGTATCGATTAACGGCTATACCGATGGTCAGGAAATCAGTCTTGAGAAGGGCAAGACCCTCACGCTGACTGCTTCCAATACTGTTGAATGGTCCACTTCCAGTGCGGCTAACGTCTCGTTGAGCACCACCACCGGCACAAGCGTCACGCTGACCGCGAATCAGGTGACTTCTTCACCGGTGACGATTACGGCGACTCGTACCAGCAAATCCGTCACCTTGAAGGTGAACGTGACCAAGCCACAGGCGACCACCACCACGGTGTTCTTCAAGATGCAAGATGACTTCAACCAGAATAATGGTCAGAAGCTGTTTCTTGAGTGGAAGACCGCAAATGGCAGTTGGCCGTCGGATACTGGCGATCAGCCGAACAGAAAAGAAATGACGGTCGCCAGTGGATGCAATGGTTATGTGTCGTACACCATCAATGAGGTCATGCCTACCAGCGCCAGTTTCCGAATCCGCAGAAATCGGGCTGACAGCTGGACTTCGCCGAATGCTTTCTACCGCCCCGATGCAAACAGTGGCTTTGCGTTCAACGGTGGCGACATTGTGACGTTGAACACTGCAACTGAGATACTTGGCACTGCGCCCTCCGGCTGCGCCGTCATCTCCACTGCCGCATATAGTAGCCGTCGCGTTACCTCCCGTAGTGGTGAGCATCGTGCGGTTTCGGCTGTGCTGCGCGCTCAGGGTAGTGTGCTGAACGCGGTGAACGAGACTGTCTCCACCAAGGTGGATGAGGACACGGCTGCTGGCAAGTTCAAGGTTTCCGACCTTGCGGATGGCACGTACCATCTGCAGGAAACCAAGGCTCCAAACGGCTACGATCTTTCCAACACGGTGTACACGATTACCATCACTGGCGGAAAAGTCACTTGGAACTCTGATGTCACGGATTCCAAGATTGCGAACACTCGTAAGACTGGTAGCGTGACGTGGACCAAGGTGTCTTCGGATATCAACAATTCTGATCCGCTTTCCGGTTCCGAATGGACCCTCAAGCAGACGAAGGCCTTCTCTTGGGCTGATGGCGCAGCCAAGTACACCGTTGTCACTTCGGAAGCCACACTTGGCACGATCACCGACTGTGTGAACGGTCAGAACGGTATTAGTGATTGCTCTACACAAACCGTGCAAAAGGGTCAATACGTCGATTTGGATGGTGCCTCCGGCAAATTCAAGATCAGCGGCTTGGATTGGGGTGAGTACCAGCTCATCGAATCCAAGGCTCCTGACGGATACGATCTCGACACCACTCCTCACAAGTTCCGTATTGGCCCGCTGGAAGGCGGCAACATCGCTGGCAATTGGTACGCGAACACCGACTTCAATACTGAAGGTACAAGCGCTTACAACGAGCAGACCACGTTCACTGTCAATGGTGGCAACATCAAGAACAAGCCGGGTGTGATTCTGCCGGGGACTGGTGGCGCTGGCGATTATTGGATTTACGCGGCGGCTTTGGTGGCTGCGTTGATAGGTGTTGTTGCGGCTGGAATGGCCCTCAAGGTCAGGAGGCGGCAATGATGAACTCGTCTAGGGGAAAGGGGGGGCTGGACCGTAGCGTAGCGACCCAATGCCCACTAGGCAATAACTGAACACACATAACTGAAGATTCAAGATTTCAAACAAGAAAGAAAGGGAGAACAATGAATAAGGTTCTCAAAGGCCTCGTCGCTGTGGCAGCCACCGCGGCAATGGCCGTCGCCGGTTTCGCCGGTGCCTCCACCGCCATGGCGGCTGAAAACAACTACGACATCACCGTGCCGACGACCGACACGCACACCTACTCCGTGTACCAGGTCTTCACCGGCGATCTGAGCGAAGGCACGCTGAGCAATATCAAGGCCGGCCAGAACTTCAACAAGAACAATACGGCGAACAAGTCCGCTGCCGATGCTGCTGCTGAGATTGCTCAGGGTACTTATGCTGACAACACGGCAAAGCTGGCAGCCATCACCCCGTACGTTGATTTGGCTGGTACTGCCTTTGGCGAGGTTTCCGCCAGTACGGCTTTGTCCGCTCCTGCTGGCTACTACCTGCTTAAGGATAAGGACGCTGTGACTGGCGACGACGCGGCAACGCTGTTCATTGTCCAGGTCAACGGCCCGGTGACTGTGAACCGTAAGGCCAACAAGCCGACCTTCGAAAAGAAGGTCAAGGACGTCAACGACTCCACTGGTGATAAGAGCGACTGGCAGGATTCCGCCGATTACGATGTGAACGACGAAGTGCCGTTCCAGCTGACCGCCACCCTGCCGACGAACGAAGCAGACTTCGCAGCTTACAAGACCTACAAGCTGGTCTTCCACGATCAGCAGTCCGCTGGCCTGACCTTCAATAAGGATTCCGTGGTCGTCAAGTACGGCGACCAGACTCTTGGCACTGACTCCTACACTCTTGAGACTCCCGCCACCGATAACGACACCTTCGACATCACCATCGCTGACGCGAAGGCCGTCAAGGATGCTGAAGACAACGCAATCACCGTTGCCGCCGGTGGCAAGTTCACCGTCGAATACACGTCCACGCTGAACGAGAACGCTGTGATCGGCTCTACGGGCAACCCGAATGAGGCTTCCCTTGAGTTCTCCAACAACCCGAATGTTGACGGCGAAGGCGAAACCGGCAAGACCCCGACCGACAAGGTCATTGTGTTCACCTACCAGCTGGACATCAACAAGACCTTCAACGGTGGCACCCCGGCTGAGGACGATCTGCCGAGGTTCAAGCTCTACAAGTTCGATAGCACCACGAACGATTACACCATTGACCGTGGCGAGGTGACCATCACCAAGACCGAGGGCGGCAAGTACACCGCTTCCTTCAAGCGCGTTGATGACGGCATGTACAAGCTCGTGGAAACCAAGACTCCGGCAGGCTTCAACACCGCTGCTGACACGACTTTCGAAATCACCGCTGACCATGACGTCGAGTCTAACAACCCGCAGCTTACGGTGCTCAAGATCAACACCACTGCCGGCAACACCACTACCGGTACGGTTACCGCCGATGTTGTGAACCAGAAGGGTTCCAACCTCCCCTCCACCGGTGGCATGGGCACCGTGCTGCTGTACGTGGCTGGCATTGCCGTGTTCGTGCTTGCTGGCGCGACCCTGGTGATGGCTCTGCGTCGCCGCAACGCCTGATCCTCCGGATTCCATAAGAATCTGAAGTAACCATGCGAAACCCGTGAGCCGCGTTGACGCAAGTCAGCAGCGGCTTACGGGAATCGCAATACATAATTTAAAAACTAAAAATTAAATAATAACTGAACCCACATATGCTGGGCTGGACCACCTCAATCCCTTGTACACTGCCTAATTTTCTTGAGTATCCAGCCTGGCTCCATATATTTTCCGGTTTGCCGTTGGGGGCGAATCAAACATGCTTACTTTCCAATCCACAGAAGAGGGGTCGGCAATGAAGGAACGCACGATCGCAAGCCGCGTCATCGCCGCATGCTGCGCAATCGCCGCCACATTCGCCGCGGCAGCCTGTGCATTCACTACTCGCGATGCCGTCGCGGCGCCAACAACAGACTCTGCCAGCGGCAGCATCGCCATTTCGTACCACCATAAGAGCTCGGATTCCGAAACGTCCGACGATTCTACCAACTTCGCCATTTCGGACGCCAGCTTCAACCTCTACAAAGTCGGGCAGATCCCGGCAAGCGGCGGCGCCACCTTCGAACCCGTCGCACCGTTCACCGACTCCACCGCCTACCCCGTCGACTGGTCGAAGATGACCGGCAAGGACGCGCAGGTGTGGCGAGACATGGCCAACACGCTCGCCGGACTCATCGCAGTGAACCAACCCGACGCCACGGCAACCGGTGTCACCAACGCTTCCGGACATCTGACCTTCACCGAACTGTCCGACGGCCTGTACTTGGCCGTGTCCGACAGCGTTGACGTGAAGGTCGCCAACGCCTCCGGAAAGAACCAGACATGGACGTGCTCTTCCGGCAGCATGCTCGTCGCAGTGCCCGAAGACGGCGTCTCCGGCGGATCGCGTGTGCTGAGTATCGAACCGAAAACCGAATGTGTGGCGCAACCGCCGAAAACCGTGGAACGCACCGTGCGTAAAATCTGGAATGACCGGAACAATTCCGACGGCAAGCGCCCCGAATCCATCACCGTGAAACTCCTGCGCGACGGCGAGCCCGTGGAAAACGTGAAACTGGACGAGTCCAACAAGTGGACGCACACGTGGACGGATCTCGACGCGGACCACGAATGGACCGTGGTCGAAGCGGCGGTGCCCGACGGCTACACCACCATCTCCGATGTGGAAGGCGACTCCACTGAAATCACCAACACGCACACGCCACCCACCACGCCGGACCAGCCGCACACCGGCGCCGACGTGCAGCAGGCCGCTTGGATTGCCGTGGCCATCTTGGGCGCGGGCTTGGTGCTGCTGATCGTTGCCAAGACGGCTTTGCGGAAGCGGGCGTAGCATAAATAACGTGACGGATGAATCGGACGCCAAACCAGCTGCGCAAGTCGAATTGGATGCGCAGGTTAAACCGGGTGCGCAGGTTAAACCGGGTGCCAAGCATAAGAAATCGAATGCGCTGCTCAATGTGATGATTGCCATCTCCGCAATCGCCATGATCGGTGCGCTGGGCCTCATCGCATATCCGACATTCAGCGACTGGTGGAACCGCATGCACCAGTCATACGCCGTAGCAGGCTACGTGGAACAAACCAAAGACATGTCCGGCGCCGAACGCAAAGCCATGCTGAAAGCGGCACGCGAATACAACGAACGGCTCGCCGCGAACGGCGATCGGTGGCACATGACCGACGCACAGAAGCGCGAATACAACGAAACGCTCGACGTGACCGGCACCGGCATCATGGGATATGTGACCATCCCGCGCATCAAAGTGAAACTGCCCGTCTACCACGGCACCAGCGACGGCGTACTGCAGATCGCCGCCGGACATTTGGCCGGCACATCGCTGCCCGTAGGCGGGGCGACCACGCACGCGGTGGTCTCCGGGCACACCGGCCTGCCGTCCGCCCGGTTGCTGACCGGCCTGGACGAACTGCAAAAAGGCGACACGTTCGCATTCCACGTGCTCGACCAAACGTACACGTACAAAGTGGACCAGATCTCAGTGGTGCTGCCGAGCGAAATCAGCAAACTGAATATTGAGTCCGGGGCCGATTACGCGACGCTGATCACGTGCACGCCGTACGGTGTCAACTCACACAGGCTGCTCGTGCGCGGGCACCGGATTCCGAATCCGAAAGTGCCAGACAAGACGCAATACGACGAGCCGGGCGAAATGACAGCCGTAGCGGCTGCGGTGATCGGACTGCTCGTGTTTGTGGCTGGCTGCGCTTTTGTGGGGCTCGCGCGGCTATGGCGACGCTCCTGGATTGTGCGGCACGGGTTGTGCGCCGGGGCCGGCGCGCGCCATTCGTCTGGTGTTCGGGGGTAGTGTCTAGCCTAGCGCCGCCGCAGGCCGGTGACATCGCTTCTCCGGTGTGCGGGGTGTGCGTCTGGTCGTGCTCGGTATGTGGTGCGTGGTGTTTGTGTGCTTGTGGTACGTGTTGCGTTTCAGTGTGTGTACTTGTGTTTGCGTGCGTGTGCATGTCTGATGTTGCGCAGGGGTGTTGTTGCGGTGCGCATATGGCCTGAATCGTGCTGAAGCATGGGTTGTGAGCGGATGGGGGTATTATTCGGCCTGTTTCGGACGCTTTTGATGCCCCTTTTGCTCATGACTTGCGGTTTTGACGGTTTTGGCGCGGTTGTGAGCGGATGGGGGTACGATTCTGGATGTTTCGGGCTGTTTTGATGTTGGGTGGCCTCCCCTTTTGCTCACGACTTGTGAGTTGGGCTGGTTTTGCTTGTCTGTGAGCGGATGGGGGTGTGATTCGGGCTGTTTCGGACGCTTTTGATGCCCCTTTTCGCTCATGACTTGCGATTTTGCCGGTCCGCGCGCGGTCGTGTGCGTACGGGGGTGTGTGCAATGGGTCTTGCGTGGGTGTGGGCGTGCGGGTGTGCCGGTGTAGGCGTGGGTGTAGGCGTGCGGTCGTGGTTTTGGCTGGGTGTCTGGCTTATAGATGGCGGATTCGGCCGGGTGTCCGGTGGTATCTCGCTTATAGGTGGCGGGTCGGTTTGGGCAATAGGTCGTTAGGGGGTAGCATGCATGCCCCCTAGATGTCTTGTTTCCGCAAGGGGCCGCCATCTATAAGCGAGATACCATCCGTCGATCCCGCGAATCCGCCATCTATAAGCGAGAAAGCGCGTGAACCGGGCGCTGCGGCGGCGAAATCGCAAAATTATGGAATCGGCTGATTGCTGCGCGCGGCAGGTGGGTAGTATCGGGCGCGGAAGACGTGGAAGGAGCTGCCATGTGTGATGAAGGGGAAACTGCGGATCGGGCGGATGCCGTACGAACGGAATCGCAAAAGATGGAATCGCGAGCGGGGGAGACGGCGCTTGACGGGTCGGCGCGCAGCATCATCGTGCTGATTGTGGTCGGCATGTTGGTGGGGGTGCTGTCAGGCATGTTCGGCATCGGCGGCGGCACGGTGATCGTGCCCGCGCTCGTCTGGCTGGGGCTATCTCAACGCAACGCGGCCGCCACGTCCACGCTGGCGATCGTGCCGACCTCCATTTCCGGCGTCATTTCGTACGCGACCGGCGGGCACGTCGACTGGCTCGCCGCAGCTCTGCTGTTCTGCGGCATGTTCATTGGCGGACAGATCGGCAGTTGGCTGCTGTCACGGCTGCCGGAATTGGTGCTGCGGTGGATTTTCGTAGCGTTTCTCGTGTTTGTGGTGATCAATCAGGTGAGTTTCGTTCCGTCGCGCGACCACCAGATCGCCATGAGCGTAACGACCGGCATCTGCCTGGCGTTGCTGGGCGTGATCATCGGCACGTTGGCGGGACTGCTGGGCATCGGGGGTGGTGCGCTTGCGGTGCCGTCGCTGTCGATGCTGTTTGGCGCGTCCGACCTGGTTGCGCGCGGCACTTCGCTGTTGGCAATGTTTCCGAATTCGATCACGACCAGCGCGGCGAACTTGAAGCGCAGGCTAGCGCATGTGAAAACCGCGCTGATTATTGGCGTGACGGCGGCTGCGACCGCGCCGCTCGGCACGTGGATTGCGGGGGAGGTTTCGCCACGAGTTGGGGCGATTATGTTCGCCTGCTATCTGTGCGTGCTGCTGGTGCGGTCCGTGTTCGTGGCCGTAAAGGCCACGCGCGCGGCGCGGGTTGCGCGGGGCTGAGTGGCGCGGGCATTTTTCCCAGTGGCTGGATGATTTAGTCGCGTGAGTGGTGCGTCAGAGGTGGTTTTTATCCAGTCACTGGGATTTTTGGCGTGTGAGTGGGGTCTGAGAGGTTGGATTTATCCAGCCAGTGGGGATTTTGGCTTGTGGGGTGCGGTGGGGGTGTTGTTTGACGGAATATGGCGATTTTATTGGCCGTATTCCCCCTGTTCATGCGGTGGATATGTTGCGGTCATCATATGGCGATGAGTGTTCATCTGCCGTTCTTCTGTAGTGCGGTGTGCGTTGGCTTGCGGCACATAGCGTGAGCAGTGGAATCGAAAGATCCAAGCAAATGCAGTTGCGGAAAGGTTCCGCATAGCTGGAAGGTATAGCCGAAAACGGGACTCCGAAATCGGGAAACCGAATCGGGAAACCGCCTCGATCGCAACGAATCGACGAAACCGGACGGCACAGACGAAACTGCATGGAAGAAAGAAGAAACATGAGCAAGCACAAGGCTCTCACGGGCGCAATCGCGGCCCTCGCCTCCGTCGCAACGCTCGGTGCGCTTGCCGCGCCGGCGCTCGCAGCTGACACCACGTACAGCCCCAACGGCAAGTCCGTTGCGGAACTGGCGCAGCACGGCGGCGCGCAACGCATCGCAGCTATCGGCAACAAAAAAGCCAAGAATGTGGTGCTGTTCCTCGGCGACGGCATGGGCGATTCGGAAATCACCGTCGCCCGCGACTATCTGAAGGGCGCCAACGGCCACTTCGACGGCCTCGACGCGGTCGGCCAGCCGGGCGCGCTTGGTGACGTGCAGGCTGGTACTGGCCAGTACACCACCTTCTCGGTCGGCAACGGCAGCAAGGACAGCGCTGTCGGCAAGGATGACGACGGCAAACTGGTCGCCAACCCCAACCCGGGCAAGCTTACCCCCGTAACCGATTCCTCCGCCTCCGGTTCCTCCTGGGCCACCGGCACCAAGACCTACAACAACGCCGTTGACGTTGATATTTACGGCAATCCGCAGCTGAACCTCTTCGAGCTGGCCAAGGCGGCCGGCAAAGCCACCGGCAATGTGACCACCGCCGAAATCCAGGATGCTACCCCGGCCGTGCTGGAATCGCATTCGTCCGAACGTGCCTGCTACGGCCCACAGGGCAAGACCGACGGCACGTCCAACAATGCCTCCAAGCAGTGCCTCATCAACCAGCTTAAGGAAAACGGCGGCATCGGCTCCATCTCCGAGCAGCTGCTCGACACACGCGCCGACGTAACCATCGGCGGTGGTTCCAAGTACTTCCGTCAGACCGTGCAGGGCGGTGAATACAAGGGCAAGACTGTGTGGGAGCAGGCCAAGGAAATGGGCTTCCAGACCGTCGAGAACGATCCGGCTGCCATGAACGCGCTGCAGTACAAGGACGGCCAGCCAGTGCTCGCCCTGATGAGCGACGGTAACATGCCGACCAAGTTCAACCCGTCCAAGGCCACCGCCAAGGATCCAGCTAAGGACGCCAACCCGACCGTGTGCACCCCGAACGCCGACTGGCTCGGCAACCAGGGCTCCTCGCTCAAGGACATGACCAAGAAGGCTCTGGACCTGCTCAACGCCAACCCGAACGGTCAGAAGAACGGCTTCTTCCTGCAGGTCGAGGGTGCCTCGATCGATAAGCAGGACCACGCAGGCAACGCCTGCGGCCAGATCGGCGAGACCGACGACTTCGACCAGGCCATCGCCTACGCCATGCAGAACGTGGATCTTTCGAACACGCTCGTGATCGTCACCGCCGATCATGCGCACACCTCTCAGATTCTCAACGCCCAGCCGGCCTACGCGCTGTCCACCGTGCTGAAGACCGCTGACGGCAACAACATGGTCGTCTCCTACGGCACCGCGCAGGAAGATTCCCGCGACACCGACGGCGGCTACAATGGCGGCGACATGGAGCACACCGGCACCCAGCTGCGTATCGCGGCTTCCGGTCCTGGCGCGCAGCGCGTCATCGGCCTGACCGACCAGACCGACAACTTCTACACGATCGCCGGCGCTCTGGGACTGGCCACTTCCACCGAATCGCAGAAGGCACTGTCTGACAACGGCACTGTGAAGGTCTCTGCTGCCGACGGCAAGTTCACCGCGGACGTCGACGGCTTCAACGGCGACGCTGTGCTCAGCTACGAGCTGAAGGACAAGAACGACAAGACCGTGGCCGTGTCCGATTCCTCCACTCCACTCTCCGGCGTGCGCGTCAAGACCGCACAGACCACTCCGATCGCGCTGGACGGCGTCACCGAAGGTTCCGAATACAAGCTCACCGTCACCGGCCGCCAGTCCGGCGAGGCCGTGACCGTTGACTTCCAGGCTCCAGCTGCCAACTCCGCCGACAAGAACAACGGCAAGCCAGGCGTTGGCGCTGCGGGCGCTGACAATGACGGCGTGATCGCTTCCGGCAAGGTTTCCGACAGCGCGCAGGCCGGTCCGTTCGGTGCCGCTCTGCTGGGCAAGACCGGTACCGCGGTACTGGCCGTGGCGATTGCGATCGCCATGCTGGTTGCCGTCGCGATGCTCGTCAAGACCGCGAAGGCCGCCAAGAACGACCGCTGATTGGCTGAATAACCTCCGATAATCCCCAAAACCGCCGCCGCTGAGATGCTCCCCAGCGCCGGCGGTTTTGGGTTTTGCGCAAAGTTGAGTGAGGTGTGCTCAAGAATTTTTACGATTTTGGGAATAATAACTTGCGATTCAAAGTTGAGTGGTGTAGGCTCAAGTTTTGGAAAGCATGAGAGACGGCAATCCGGAAACGGCGATCCGAAACTCGAGCGAAGAACGAAAAGAACGTATAGCGAACCTATTGCAAAGGAGACCAAATATGGGACGCGCAGTTGGCATCGATCTGGGTACTACCAATTCCTGCATCGCAACTCTTGAAGGTGGCCAGCCCACCGTTATCGTGAACGCCGAAGGCGCTCGCACCACGCCGTCGGTCGTGGCTTTCAGCAAGTCCGGCGAAATCCTGGTCGGCGAAGTCGCCAAGCGCCAGGCCGTCACCAACGTCGACCGCACCATCAGCTCCGTCAAGCGCCACATGGGCACCGACTGGA
>OHAC01001691.1_pt1 | contig 19576 bp, 20 predicted proteins | sample 1577051 | NCBI WGS metagenome assembly OHAC01 (sample SAMEA3541499, study PRJEB24748) | human gut metagenome | biome: human gut; feature: human-associated habitat; material: faeces | place: China | collected 2012 | reverse complement strand
ACAACGGAACAAAACAGTCCCGGCTTGATGCAATTTGCCAATCGTAACCCCCCAGCACCACCCTACACAGGGAACCTCATATCACCCACAAACCAGCATTTATCGGAAATGTCATCAGCCTATAAAAAACAGGAATCCCACTTCTGGAATTCCTGCTTTTCGCGTAACCATTTTAAACCGTTACTTTTTTTCTATGCAATAGCTGTTTATTTCAAAAATCCAAACAACCCTTTTTTCTCATATGGCTCTTTTTTGACTGCCCCTGACTCATACCCTGTTCCGTCAATGACAGCCTTCAATTCCTGCTCATCGATATCCTGTTCCGTGATGATCACGGTCTGCTTTTTGCCATGAGAGGAAGATACTTTTTTGACCGGAAATGCCCCGCGAACTGCTTCATTTACATGATTTTCGCACATGCCGCACTGCATTCCGTCTACGTCCACGGTAATCTTTAACATAAATTTCTCCATTTCTTATCAGCCTGCTTCTTCACAGTCGCAGGACTGCACTACAACGCTTTTGATTCCCTGTTTGTCGACATAACCACATGCTTTTAAACCTGCAAGTACGACTGCATTCCAGCTTTTTGCGGATAATTCTTTTACAGTATCATCATCAAGTTCGATCGTACATGCCTTTTCTCTGTCACATACCGCCCCGCATGCGATCCGATACATATTTTTTCTGCTGATAGCCCCGATTTCTTCTAATAAATTGACCATGCGATAAACAGTTGCCGCGCCGATTCCCGGATCAACTTCTGCTGCTCTGTAATAAATTTCCTTGCAGCATGAACAATCTTCATTGAGAATCACGTCAAGCAGCATCAGACGCTGTTTGGTAATACGACAACCCTGTTCTCTCAATCTTTGAATGACAATTTCTTTCTGCATCTGGGTTCTATGGTAATTCGCCGTTTCATGATTTTTCTTTTTCTGACTGTTTACTCCTGCTGTCATGGTCTCCTCCTGTATTAATGACAGTGTCCTCCGCACTGACTGCAATCTCCTCCGCACTGAAGAGATTTCCCGTTTTTCTTATCGCGAACCATGCTGCGGATAATAAGACCTACGATCACTACAACGACCGCTCCCGTTACAATTGTTCCCATAAGATAATCCTCCTTGTTTTCCGAAGGAAAATGCGACTGCCACTGCAGGAGCAGAGGATTTTCCTCCTTGTTTTCCTTGTTATAAATATGGCTGCCATGTCAACACATGACAGCCTCCCAAAAGCAGTGCTTATCTTGCGCCTGCCATGCCTTTTACATTTACTTTTAATGTATCGCTCTCTTTATAAGGTCTGAATAACAGATATAACAGACAAGCAATTAGTATGAATGCAACAACTGTTCCAATGCCGAACGTACCTGTTGTGATCAATGTACCGATCTGATAGATACATAAGGATACTACGTATGCGAGACCGCACTGATATCCGATTGCAAACCAGAACCATTTTGCATTATTCATCTCTCTCTTGATTGCTCCCATTGCAGCGAAGCAAGGTGCACATAAGAGGTTGAATACCAGATAGCCATATGCAGCTACCGGAGTCATAACAGCTGCAAGATTACCCCAGAACTCGGCACCATCTTCTGCAACTTCTGCAAAACCAAATAACATACCAAATGTTGCTACGACGTTTTCTTTTGCAATCAGACCGCTGACTGCTGCAACTGACATCTTCCAGCCGTTACCACTCTGTGTCCATCCAAGAGGTGCAAAAATCCATGCGATTGCGGAACCAACTTTTGCAAGAATACATTCTGCCTGTGCAGCCTCAAGTGTTGCACCTTCCAGACCATCAAAACTTAACATTCCAAAGCCAGCGTCCGTCCATCCAAAGTTCATTAAGAACCATAAGATGATTGTTGATAATGTGATAATTGTACCGGCTTTTTTGATGAAAGACCAGCCACGCTCCCACATACTTCTTAATACGTTTCCAACTGTTGGCCAGTGATATGCCGGAAGCTCCATAACAAATGGTGCCGGATCGCCAGCGAACATTTTTGTTTTCTTTAAAATAATACCGGAGCAGACGATTGCTGCCACACCTACGAAATAAGCACTCCATGCAACCCATCCGGCGTTGTTGAAGAAAGCACCTGCGATCAATGCGATGATCGGAAGTTTTGCTCCACAAGGGATGAACGTTGTTGTCATGATCGTCATTTTACGGTCACGGTCATTTTCGATCGTTCTTGAAGCCATGACACCAGGAACACCACATCCACTACCGATCAGCATCGGAATGAATGATTTTCCTGAAAGTCCGAATTTACGGAACACACGGTCCATGATGAATGCGACACGTGCCATGTAACCGCAGGACTCTAGGAATGCAAGGAACAAAAACAGTACAAGCATCTGTGGTACGAAACCAAGTACTGCACCAACACCGGAGATCACACCATCTACGATCAGACCTGTCAGCCAGTCAGCGCATCCGATATTTTCAAATAAGCTCTGTGCTCCCGGGATGATCCATTCACCGAAGAGTGTATCATTTGTCCAGTCTGTTAAAATAGCACCAACCGTCGTTACAGATACATAATATACCAAAAACATGACAACTGCAAAGATTGGGATTGCAAGCCAGCGGTTTGTTACGATACGGTCGATCTTATCGGACGTTGTAAGTTTTTCTTTATTGCTCTTTGTGATACATTCACCGATGATAGATGAAATGTATACATAACGCTCATTTGTGATAATACTTTCTGTATCATCATCAAATTTATCTTCCATTTCTTTGATCTCGTTTGATACATCCGGAACAGATTTCATCTGCTCTTTGATCTTGTCATCTTTCTCTAATAACTTGATCGCGAAGAAACGTTTCTGATCTTCTGCAACGATACCTGTCAGCTTGTTTTCAACTTCTGCAATCACTTCTTCAGCATCTTTGGAAAATTCATGTACCGGAACCATATTTTTCTTCTGCTGTGCAAGTGCTACTGCTTTCTCAGCAGCTTTCTGGATACCAGTTCCTTTTAATGCAGAGATCTCAACAACCTCACATCCAAGTTTTTTGCTTAACTTGTCAATATGTATCTTATCACCATTCTTTTCAACAAGATCCATCATGTTGACTGCCATGATAACCGGAATACCAAGTTCCATAAGCTGTGTGGACAGGTACAGGTTACGCTCGATATTGGTACCATCTACGATATTTAAGATAGCATCCGGTCTGTCGCTGATCAGGTAATTACGTGCAACGACTTCCTCAAGTGTGTACGGAGATAAGGAATAGATACCCGGTAAATCCATGATAACAACATCCTTATGTCCTTTTAATTTACCTTCTTTTTTTTCTACTGTTACTCCAGGCCAGTTACCCACGAATTGGTTGGAACCAGTCAAAGCATTAAATAAAGTTGTTTTTCCGCAGTTCGGGTTACCTGCAAGTGCAATTTTTACTGCCATAACTTTTCTCCTTTTATTTTAGTTTGCTACAACTTGCTTGTGTTTGTTTGTGCTGTCTTATGTTTGATTGTGCTGTCATGTGTTTGTTTTTTCTGTCTTTTGTTAGCACTTGCTAACATCAGGGCAAAAAAATTTACTCTACCTCGATCATCTCAGCATCTGCTTTTCTTAAAGATAACTCATATCCTCTTACAGTTACTTCGATCGGATCGCCAAGCGGTGCTACTTTTCTTACAAAAATATCAACACCCTTCGTGATGCCCATGTCCATGATTCTTCTTTTGACCGGACCCTCGCCAGTCAGTTTCTTGACCTTTACGGTACTGCCGCAGGCTACTTCTTTCAACGTCTTCATCGTTCTGCTCCTTTTTCATTTTTGTATCATGAAACTGTGCTGTTGCAACAGTTTTATACCATAATTTTATTCGCCATATCTTTTCCGATCGCAACTCTTGAATCCTTGATGTTGACGATCATATTCCCGTCGATCTCTGATACGACTGTCACTTCTCCGCCTGGAACAAATCCAAGATTCTCTAAAAATCTTCTGGTTTCTTCTTTTCCACCGACTTTTTTAATAATACTCGGTTCTCCTGTGTTTAACATAGTAAGCGGCATCATTTCTTCCTCTTTTCTCCTACTGTATTGATAATGATTTTCATTTCTTACGTTGGTTAGTATATGCTAACGTTCATTAGATGTCAATAACATTATTGATATTTTTTCTCATTTATTTTCGTTTCATGTAAAAAAACGGATTGCAGGAAGTACTTTATACACTATTATCATCAAATTGCACAACATTATGGAATGTTTTTCCATTTTATGTGCCATTATAGACAACAACAGATTTTTCTCCCACAATCCGTTTTCTATTCTTATTTGACAAATTATTGCTGTCTCAACTCAAAACTGACCTTTACTGTAAAAAGATCCGCCATCGTTTCCACTTCAAATATTCCTCCGCAGGCCTCCGTAAAACTTTTCGCAATCGAAAGTCCCAGCCCGCTTCCGCCATCGGTACGGCTCTCATCCCCTCTTGTAAAACGTGCGGTAAAATCCACATCCTGTTTTAATTCACTGCGCGATGTATTGCGAATATCTGCAACTGCAGCATTTTTCTCTGTTTTTAATGAAATATAGATCCGTGAACCCTCCAGCGAATATTTGAGTGCATTACCGATCAGATTCTGGAATACCCGGTACATCCGGTCTCCGTCGGCATATACCATGACCGCCTCCTTAGGTATATCAATTTTGAATTTGTACGGGCTCTTTTGAATTTCACCGTCCATATCTGCAAGTGTCTGCCGCAGAAGCTTTCCAAAATCAATTTCTTCCATCTCGACCGCAAGCTGTCCGGATGCCGCTTTGCTGACAGAAAATACATCCTGCACCATATTTTTCAGCCGCTCCGATTTTTCTTCCAGAATCCGGATATAATCCTGAATCTCCGGTGACAGATTTTCCTCCTGTTTTAACAGCTCAATATAACTGATAATGGAGGTCAGCGGTGTTTTAATATCGTGGGATACATTTGCCACCAGTTCCACTTTCATGCGCTCGCTCTTGATACGCTCCTCTATCGCAGTTTCCATGCCCTGTCCGATCTGCTCTAACGTTTCTTCCATGGCGCGGATATCACTGTCTTGTACTTTCACCATATCCGCCGGTTCATAATGTCCACTGCTGATCTCTGTAATCCGGTTTGAAAGCTGTTCTAAAGATTTTGCCAAATTCCGGTTTCTTTTCTGATAGAAATATTCCATACCAAGCAGGATACAAAATACCCCTGCAAACCCGGTCAGCAGTAACAGCCAGTAAATAAAATTTGCCAGTCTGTAATTTACGATCAGCAGTAAAACAAGCATCACACAAGTTACCGCCAGCCCAAATACCGTAATTCCAATGATCCCATACAGAGCCCTTACCAGCCGTTTTGCAAATGGCAGGGACATATTTTTTGTCTCTGCCTGTGCGAGCAGTTTTCCGAAAAATCCATTTTGCCAGATTTTTTTATTATATTTTGCATCATTGATCCAGAAATAACAGAGCCAAAAAATCACCGGCAGTTCCACCAGACCCGGAAAATCATACTGTATCCTCAAGACAAGAAGCAGCACCAGAATCGTAGCTAAGATTTTCCATTCAAACCAGATTTTCGCACTCAGGGCGGCGATCACGCTATTTTCCTGTTTCTTTGCATCTTTGAAAAATCTGCTGGCACACAGACAAAGAATGCCTGCAATGATAAAATAAATTGCCTGTATATAGCGTTTATGCTGCTGCGTCCACCGTATGTTAAGATCGTAAAAAGAATTACAGATCCAGGAATTTCCGGCATCATCTTCTCCCATATACTGCACCGGATCTTTTGCTATGATGATCCGGATATCCGCTTTCTCCCAGGATTTTTTTCCCATCAGGTTTTGAAAACCCGGTACATACCAGTCCTCTCCCTCGCGGTAAATGCCATCTCCATAGACATCCTGCTCCACTCCGTCTTTTTCGATCGTCACTTTTTTCCCATCAAAATGAAATGCATAATTATACCCCTCCGGAAGATTTTTTAACAAAGCAGCCGTGTTGTTTTTCCCATCAGAGGATGCGCCATCTGATGATGTAGCATCTGTTACATCATCAGGCATATTTGAATACATTATTTTTCCGTCATAGCAGATCTCATAGAAAAAATTATGATCCTTATTAACGTCCGCAAAATATTCTTCTTCGCCTTTTTCCTGATAACCGGTACTGTCGTCAGACGCCATATAAATATGTTCCGTGTCTGACACCTCCTCATACGTCGTGGAAGAGTTCTCATCTGTGCCCGCAGTCTCTGCTGCATCCGGGTTTTCATAAATGTCCGACGTCGCAGCCGTGTCCACTACATACTCCGAAATTCTGTTATTTGTTCCAAACAGCCTATCAAAAAAATTTCCTCCCGATGACAGATAATCGTCAATATTTTCCTCAGTCACAGCACTGCCGCTATATCCGCTGTCCCCATGATAGTTTCCTGTCGCCACATCAAGAAACGTATAAAATCTGTTCAGCACGGTGTTTCTAAATTCTTTAGACTCCTGATAGTCCTTTTCTTTCAGTTCCGCACAGACCTCATCCACACCGACAGAATAGCTCTCATATGCAAATCTGCCGATTCCTGCCATCAGCATACTGATTCCGATAAAGAACACTAAAAATGCAATCCTATTTTTCCATTTTTTCGATTTTATAGCCAATTCCCCACACCACCTTTAAGTATTCCGGCTCTTTTGGATTGAGTTCAATTTTTTCACGGATGCGCCTGATATGGACCATGACCGTATTTTCGCATGCATACCCCTGCTCATTCCAGACACGCTCGTAAATTTCCTCCGCCGGGAAAACGCGTCCCGGATGTTTCATCAAAAGCTCCATGATCTTTGTCTCCGTCGCAGTCAGTCTGACCGGCTCTTTGTCCACATAAAGCACTCGCTCATTCGTATGGAACTCCAGTCTGCCATTCGTGATACATCCATCATCATCTGCTTTATGAATATCCCCAAGACTTGTATACCTGCGGAGATGACTTTTCACACGCGCTGCTAACTCCTGTGGATTGTAAGGTTTTGCCACATAATCATCCGCTCCCATGGACAGTCCTAAGACTTTGTCTGTGTCCTCACTCTTTGCACTGAGCACAATGATCGGAATGTTTTTTCGCTCGCGTATTTTCAATACCGCAGATAATCCGTCGAGTTTTGGCATCATGACATCCATGATCACCAGATGTACCTTCTGCTCCGCTATGAGCTCTAATGCCTGCATGCCATCATACGCTTTTAATACCTGATATCCCTCCTTTTCCAAAAGTATTGCGATTGCCCTTACGATCTCGCGGTCGTCATCCACGACTAATATACATTCACTCATGCTGTATTTACTCCTCCTTAAAGCCTGTGTCTATCTTATCCGGGGCTTCTTACAAAAAAAGTGGGATATTTCTTACAGATTTCTTACAATTTTCCACCGTTCTTATTATTTTTCTCCCTTTTTGCTATTCATTTTGATTTCCGCTTTTTTTATTTCCATAGTAATATACTCCATTCAAACAACGATTTTAATTTCTTTGCCTCATCCCGCCAAATTTAAAATTATCAATTATACCATCACTCAAGTCGATTTTTCTATAATGAGCTTCCGCAGGCCGTGAAAATTCCTCATCTGTTGGAACAACATTTTCTTCACAATACTATTCTCGTAACCATCTACAGATATCAACCACTCGCACTCCTTTGTAATCATAAGTTTCGTGATGTGTTCTTGCAATTATCATCTTAGGATATGCATCTCTTATTGCAAGCAAAGGCGAATATTCTCTTTCAAATGTTTTTTCATCTGAAATATTATCGCTTACCTGAATATATATTTGAGCCTCACGTTTCTTAGCCACAAAATCCACTTCTTTTTTATAGAGTTTTCCAACATATACCTCATATCCTCTTCTGCGTAACTCCAGATAAACAATATTCTCATAAACTCTTCCAAAATCCATGTTTCGTGTACCATTGACTGCATAACGGAATGATGAATCGCAAAGATAATACTTACTATTGTTCGCTAAGTATTTTTTTCCCTTTAAATCATACCGTTTTGCCTCATAGAACAGAAAAGCATTTTCCAAATAACCAATATATTTCGATACCGTCTTTCGGGTTATCTCACTTCGGTCATTGTTTAAGGTTTTGCTGATATTATTTGGAGAAAGTAAGTTACCGATATTATCCATCATAAATTCTGATATATTGGTAAACTCTGATTTATTTCTTATCTTATACTTTTCTACCAAGTCTCTGACAAGAATGGTTGAATACACATCTCTAACATAGTCATACTGTCTATCCTCAGTCTTATATACATAAGCCCCCGGCATGCCACCAGTTCGGACATACTGATCAAATGCATCGTCATATCCATCTGTAATTTCATAATAAGTTAGATATTCCATGAAAGAAAATGGATATACCTTTATTTCCATCGTTCTTCCGGTAAAAAGTGTTGCCAAATCTGAACTCAGCAAAAATGCATTTGAACCGGTAATGTAAATATCATAGATTCCTTTGGCGTAAATACTATTGATTGCAAGCTCAAACTGAGGGCACAACTGAACCTCATCTATCAATAAAACATTCGTCATTCCCTCTTTGTATTGATCGAGAATGTACTTATGCAATGTGTGATATTCTAACAAATAATCAAACTCTAATTCCTGAAGGTTTATCATTACAATATTTATCGGTTCCTCTAATGACTGCAAGTATGTAACAAACTCTTGCAGCAATACTGATTTGCCGCTTCGTCTGATCCCCGTGATAACTTTTATATCTGGTGTTCCATACAATTCAATTAGTTCATCTAAATACTTTTTTCTTACTATAAGCTGCATGGTGCCATCCCCTATTCCCACTTTTAAAAATTTTTTTATTTTTCGGTAATATAATTTTCAAACACATATTAACACAATCTGTATCTTCTGTCATTATTCTATTCCCACTTTTTAAAAAATATTCATTTTCAGGTAATAAGCACCTGAAATCAGAAATCAGAGGTGCCAGAAATCAGAGGTGCCTGACACAATAAATATTTAATCCAGAAGGCTGGAAAGCATGAGTGCGACCATAGCCTTCTGCTTCAAATCCGGCATGGAATCAATAAGGATGGAAACCTCCTGTTTGGAAGGGACAAAGGGAAGATATTCGTCAAATCTGCGCATAGGAAGCTGGGTATCATCCCACGGTTGGTGAAGGACATACAGGGTAAAAAAGCGCAGCTGTGAAATAGCACAGTTTATGGTACGGTCAGAAAGATTTCTGGAATTTTGAAGCCATCGGATATAATCACGGAGTTCCGGCCAGGAAACATCTTCCGGAAGTTTGTGAAGGCAGGTGGAAAGATAATCCAGATAAGCCCTGATATAGGTGCAGTAATTTTTAAGAGTATGGTCAGTAAGACCACGGAGGGAAATCATTTCCCGAAAAGAATTTAAATAATTGTCCATGATAAAATCTCCTTTGAAATGTAATAGAAAATAGAAATATTTCAAAAAGGGGAGGTGGACGGATAAAAAAACAGAATGTGCTTACTGTGGAGGAGCAGCTTGTAACAGTAAACGAAAGAATCCAGGAAGTAGAGAATGAATTGAAACAACTTCGTTCACAGAGAAAAGAAATTCTGGAGAAAATTGAAGAACGGAAAAAAGAAACTTTATTTCGAGCGGTGATTGCTTCGGGAAGAATCGTAGAAGATGTTCTTGCAATATTAAAAGCCCAAGATCAGAAAAAAGAACAGTAATTTAGAAAAAAGATGTTTATTGCTATGAAACGTGTAGCAGTAAACATCTTTTTTGTTACCGTGATGGAACAATCACGCTGCGACTATCAAGATAGGAGCCAATATATATATTTGAAAAATATGATGATGTCGAGGGTATGGGGAGCGAAATCCGCATCAAGTTTGTCGAGTAGGAAAAAGTCACGAAGTGAGTTTTGAGTTACTCAGGCGAAACTTGCTCTTTATTGACAATCTGAAAGTTGCATTAATGAATATTTAAATGAGGTATTTAACAAATATAGATTTTTTAGTGATATTTATGATTTATAATATTTGAAAAGAAGATCTTAGAGTATTAGTTGTAAATGAAAGGTCTAATCCCCCAGCTATGCTGGGGAGAATGGAGTAAGCAGAAGCGTGTAAGATAATAATAGAAAGCCTCCTATGCTAAAATGAGAATGGTGTCGCAAGCAAAACTCAAAATTTAGTATAGGAGGCGGTCCAAGATGGACAATAAGAGTTTATCACACGTAAGGTGGAAATGCCAATACCATATAGTTTTTATTCCGAAATACAGAAAGAAAGTGTTGTATGGAAAGCTAAAAACAGATGTACGAGAGATAATTTCTACATTATGTAGATATAAAGATATAAAGATGTGGAGATTATAGATGGTGCAGTATGCGAGGATCATATTCATTTAAGTGTAGCAATTCCGCCTAAGTATAGTATTTCAAAATTTATGGGGGTACTTAAAAGGTAAGAGTACGCTAATGATATATGATAGATATCCAGAATTGCAGAGTAAATGGGATAAAGCGTTCTGGACCAGAGGATATTATGTTTCAACAATTGGTAATATCACAGAAGAGGCAATAAAGAAATATATAAGAGAGCAGGCAGAAGAGCCGAGAAAAGAAGATTCAAGAAGTACCGATTTATAAGCGGACCAGTAACAATGCTTGCGATACCGCCCTTTTGGGTGAGCATGTAATCGACCCTTATGAGGTCCAATCCAAACCACCACTTGAAGTGGTGGTAATGACTAGAAATATTTATTTTTGAGGAGGATACATGAATATTTATATGTTGAAAAAAGAAATAAAGTATTTGTTAAAAAATACTATTTTTTATTTAGGGATTATAATTGTGATTTGTACGTTAGTGTTAACATTAAAGCCGTATTTAAATTTATATGAAAATGTTAGAGAAGAAAATAGCAAAATTGTATATGGTGATGAAGGTATAATTAATGGGTATATACCAACTGAAGCTAATGAGCAAAGAGAACAGGCTTTTAATAGAATATACGAATCATTGATTGAAGATTTTGATGTCTCAGAAGAAGAAGCTACAGATGCATTAAATAAAATAAAAAAGATGCATACACAAGAAGAGATAGCAGAATATTTACATGAAAATTATGGAATATCAGAGAGAGGAGTTGATAATGTTTTTGAAAGTTACATGGAAAAACATGCTACAAAAAAAGAAATGAAAGAGTATCTAAGAGAAACTTTTTCAAAATCGACGTTTCCAGAAAGTTTTTCTTTTAAGTACATTGATTATTTAGGCATTGGCTTAATTTACTTATCTATCATTACATTCGTGTTGATTTTCATGAGGGATATGAAAAAAGATATATTTAGTTTGCTCCATACCAAGCCGATAAGTGGTGTTTCTTATATAATGACAAAACTTTTAGCAGGTTTAATTCCCATATGTGTATTTGCGCTGATAATGACTGGTATATTTGATGGAATTGCTAATATGGTTGCGCCACAATATGGCTCGGAAATGGAATGGGTTAGTATTTGGGTAAAGTTAGTACTATTTATTTTGCCTAATATATTTATGATTGGGGTATTCTTTATTTTTATTACTGTGATTTTTAAAAGCATATTACCAACAATTCCGATGTTATTAGTGTATGCAACGTATTCAAATATGGGGAGAATTACAGAGGTTGGGTATAAGTATATTCCCAATCCATTATCAATAGTGGTTCGTTTCCCAAATGATTTAGGTAATAATTATATTCCTACATGGACTATTATTAATCAAAGCATATTAATTATATTGGCAATTTGTTTGCTTGGAATTTCTATAAAGTTGTGGAAGAGGAGAAGGATAATATGAGGTTTATAAAATTTTACGTGATGGAGGATTGTGGATTATGAAGTGTAATTTTAAAATTAGTCTTCCGTTATATAAATTATTATATTCTATGGTATTTATGTTTGTAATGGCATTAATTAGACCCACAGTAACACCAGTAGAAATTCTAACTGTCATAGAGCCTAATTTATGCTTTCTAGCAATTGTTTTTGTGGCAGATATATATTACTGTGAGTTTAGAGAAAATAGAATAAATGTGTTTTATCTATTTCCGGACAGATTAAAATATAAAGCTGTAGTACAGAGATTTTTAATAGATTTTGTGTATTTGATATTACTGGATCTTATATTTTATTGGATTTATATTTTGCTTCAAAATAGCAATTTATTTACTGAAGAAATAATTTCGATATATGGATATAGTATTTTAATGTGTTTTATGACAGTGCTATTTTTTGCATCACTTTCTGTTACTATGGTGAATTTTTTTCAAAATATGTGGTTCGGACTTGCAATAAGTTTAGCAGTATGGTTTGTATTTAATACAAAAGTTAAAGAATATTTACCAACGGTATTAAATATATTTGCATATAAAATAACTCCAGAAATTAATGGTGGGATAACTCCATATTTTTTTAGTCGTGCATTATATATGGTAGTTGGCATTGTAATGTTAATCATGAATTATTTGTTGGTGAAACGTTCACCAATGAGAAAAGTAAAGGAAGGGAAAAAATGATTGAAATAAGAAATTTAACAGTTCAGTATAAAAATGGTGTAAAGGGATTAGATAATGTAAATCTAACAATTCCAAACGGAATATATGGACTTTTGGGAGAAAATGGGGCAGGAAAATCAACATTGATGAATGTATTAACTACATTGTTAACACCAACTAGAGGAACGGTTATTGTTAATTCTGTAAATGTTATACCACAAAATTATACAAAAGTAAAGAAAATGATAGGGTACTTACCGCAGGAACTAGGAATGTATCCCAATCTTACTGTTCGTGAAACTTTAGAATATGTAGCAGCTTTATCAGGAGTTGATCCGATTAAAAAAAAGAAAAAAATAGAGTATTTGTTGGAGCGAACTAGCCTAAAAGAACATGAGAAAAAGAAGAACAAACAATTATCAGGAGGAATGAAAAGAAGAGTTGGTTTGGCACAGGCTTTGATAACAGATCCTCAGTTTTTGATTGTTGATGAACCAACTACTGGATTAGATCCAGAGGAACGTATTAGAATTAGAAATTTGCTTGTAGACTTTGGAAGAGATAGGTCTGTTTTATTCTCATCTCATGTAGTAGAAGATTTGGCATCTACATGCAATGATTTGTGTATTTTGAAAAAAGGAAAGAAAATATATGATGGTACAATACAGCATTTAATATGTGAGGCTGATAATCATGTCTTTTCATGTATGTTAAGTAGTGAAGAAGAATTTTTGAAGGTTCAGGAGAAATATAAGATAACAGGTAAGAATTATTCTAATGAGGGTATCGATATTCGACTGGTAAGTAAAAGTGTTCCTGATGTAACTGGGATAGAATTTCAATATGTTAAACCTACTTTAGAAGATGCATATATCTATAAATCTAGTTCAGAGAAATTTGAAGAAATATAAAAACTTTTAAGAAAGAGAAGGGCGGAATGTACAAGTGAAAAAGTTAAAACCGTATCGAGAAATCATAAATGGGGATAAAGTCATTATTGCTAATAGGGATACAGGATCTTGGATTAGAATATCCCGTCAGTGTAGAGATATTGTATGTACAGCATGTGAATTTTCTTTAACAAATAGCGAAATTCTAGAAAGCTTAGCAGATGATGAAGATCGGATTTATATCAATGAATTACTGAAAAAATTGAAGGAACTGGGGGTAATTGGCGATGAAGAAAAAGAAGAGGTAATTGATGTTGTATATTTGTTGCTTACTAATCGATGCAATTTGAAATGCATTCACTGCTGTGCTGATGCCGCCGATGAAAATTCAGAAGTTTATAGAAGAGAAATGAGTACACAGGAATGGACAGGAATAATCGATAAAATTGTTGATATAGAACCAGGAGGAATCGTATTAACAGGTGGAGAACCTTTACTAAGAAAAGATTTTTTTGAAATAATAAGGTATCTTAGAAGTAAATACAATGGAAAAGTTGCACTGGCTACGAATGCAACTTTAATAAATGACGATAATGTTAAATTATTAGCTGAACTGATTGATAAATTTGATATTAGTATTGATGGTGTGGATGAGGAAAGTTGCTCGATAGTTCGAGGAAAAGGTGCATATGATAAGGTGATTAACTCTGTTCATTTGCTAAAAAAGAATGATGTGAAAGAAATAACATTATCTATGACTTTTGGTACAACAAATTTTCATCTTAAAGAAAAATTTTTTGAATTAAATAAAAAATTGAATACAAAGCCTATTGTAAGAATTTTTATGCCGAAAGGGAGGGGAGAGAAGAGTGTAAAAAAATTTAATAGCTATATACAAGAAGATATAGATACCGTGCTTTCTGAAAAAGAAATCAGAGATGCAAAAAAGTCAATGAAAATAATTACGTGTGGGGCAGGAATAAGTGAATTTGTTGTGAACTATGATGGTTGGATCTATCCGTGTCCTAATATGATTAATAATAAATACAAGTTGATTCATATGAATGATGTTGGTAACTTAAAAAAATTGAATGATGAAATTTTTGAAAAAAATGCGGAAGGTTTTTGTCAGTTGATGAATATTCAACCGGAAAATGTAAAAAGGTGTAAAGACTGCAAAGTTAATTTATTTTGTTGGAGTTGTTTAGAGGACATAGAATTACATATTAAGGATGAAGCTGCATTTTTAAGACGATGTGAAAACAAGAAAAAAATTCTTTATCAAATTTTATGGGACTAGAATCTGGAGGTGACATAGATGTATGCTTTTGCTATTTGGGTAACTACTAAATGTAATATGCGTTGCTCTTATTGCTACGAAGGTAATGATAAGGATAGTCATTTTATGGACAAGAAAACAGCAGATGAAACCATAAAATTTGTAATAGAAAAGATAAATAAATCAGATATGACTATAATTGATTTTCATGGTGGAGAACCGTTGTTGAATTTTCCGGCGATAAAATATATTGTTGATAAGTTACACAATGAGTACAGGGATTATAAATTTAGTTTTGGTATTACAACGAATGGCACCATATGTACACCAGAAATCTTAGAATTTCTTTCTCATAATTTTGGGTATTCTTTAACGGTAAGTCTTGATGGAACTAAGAAAGCTCACGAAGCAAATCGGAAATTATCAAATGGAAGAGGTACGTATTATGAAGCATTGAGGACAGCGATGGCTTTGTTAACAGATAAGCAACGTTGCGATGTAAGAATACGAATGACAGTTGTTCCTAATAATATAAGGGAGCTGGCAAAAGGTGTAATAGAACTGATAGAAAAAGGATTTAAGATTATTATTCCAGTAATTGACTATTTTGACAAAAATTGGAAACAGTCAGATATAGAGATTATATATCAGGAATTAGATAAAATTAAAAAATACCTCATAAAGAAAAATAAATTTTCTGAGGTAGTAGTGTCTATGGTTAATGACAAAAATAAAATATTAGGGAAATGTAATGGGGGGATGACCTCGTTTCATATAACACCTGATGGTGATATATATCCGTGTGCTTATGCAGTTGGAAATAGTAATGAAAAAATGGGTGATGTGTTTCAGGGAATTGATCAAAAAAAGGTTGATGTATATCAAAAATTATATTTATTAGAAAATGAGCAGTGTATCGGATGTGGAAATTATAACAAGTGTGCATCTTCAAGATGTAAATTTTTGAATCATAGTGTTATGGGAGAATATACAAAACCGATTCCAGTATTATGTATGATTGAAAATATAAAACATGATATAAGCACTCAAGAAAATTTATGACATAAAGCAAATATGTACATTGATAAGGAGGAAACATTATGTCAGAAAAATTGAAAATTAAAAAAATTGAAGAATGTGAGAAAGAGAATCTGGAAATTCAGGGACAGTCAGGTGGCTGTTGGCATGATTGCAAAACATGGTATGGAAATACGACAATACCTAAATGTGAGTATACACATACAGCGCATGATAACTGGTTCTTATAATATTTTATGGATAAGAACTATATAATACTTTACATAATATTCTAAGGTCAAAGTGGTGTCATAAGTAAATTGAGTGGTTATTATAGCGGCAGTGGGCAATTATAGTCCACTGCCGTGTAATTATGAAATTTAATTTGTCAAGCCTATTGGAACCTTCACGAACTGAAAGATGGAAACGACTTCAATAACTCGTTTATGCAGATGGGTGCATATTGATTAGTGAGTATGGTATTGGTTATTCGTATATTATATATTAGATTGGTGGTGTGGTTAGATGAAAAAAAATATAAAAATAGCGCTTATAGATAGTGGCATAGATAGTAGGTTTCAAGAACAGGTTGCTTCGGGAGTTTGCATTTTGTATGATGAGAATAAGAATTCAGTATATCTATCAGATGATTACACTGATGAAAATGGACATGGAACCTACTGTGCACAAATAATTACTTCACATTGTAAACATATTGAATTTATCATAATTAAAATATTGGATCAAAATAATATAGGATATAGTCGAGCTTTGGTTGAAGGGTTGAAGTATATTATTCCATTTTCTGTGGATATTGTGAATATGAGTTTAGCAGTGCTTTGTGATGAATATAAAAAAGAAATAGAGGTACTGTGTTCTAGGATAAGAGATAATGGTGCGATTATTAATGTTTCTGTATTAAATCATGCATCAACAAGTTTTCCAGCTTCTTTAGACTCTACTTTAGGTATACGGGGGGCTTTTAATGTTGATCCCTATAAAATATGGTATAATGCAAAGAACGAAATTCAGTGTGTATCCAATTTAACACCTGTTTTGGTTAGCAATATTGATTGTAAAAAAACATTTTTTGGTGGTAACAGTAAAGCAACAGCTTTAGTATCTGGATTATTAGCAAAAGCTATGTATACAATGCAAATTGATGGAGAAAATGCACTGAAAAGTTTAGTGATAAAAACTGATTGGTGTGAAGATGACATTCAAAAAGAGTTTACTGTCCAAAATAAGGAAAAGGTAGGAGTGGAACTTTTAGCACTTTCAGAACAAGTGTGTGATTTTTTAAAATTCAATAAAAAGCAGAGGGAGAATATATTAGAAAGAACATTATTTCCGCCATCAATATATATAGAAAAGGAACAATTTATTTGCTTGATTGAATATCTGTCTGCGTTTTATCATAAAGAAGTGATACTGGGGCAATTTGAGATTTCTAATTTGTCTACAATTTCATCAATCTATCGTTACTTTAAAGGAGAAAAATAGGTAATATGAGTGGAGAAAGAAAAAGAAATTTAAAAAATTTTTTTCAATTATTAATGCGGTATAAATGGCATCATATTGCTGCAATGATTTTTTCGGTTTTAAATTCGGTATTAGTATTACTACAACCCATATTTTTAATGAAGATTATAGATGAAGGTATAACAAATTTGGATATGGCCTCATTATTAAAGAATATCTTATATTTTATAGGAATTATTATTGTACAAAATATATGTGAATATTTTACAACATATATTTACTCAATTATAGGTAAGAGATTTATTCTAGATTTGAGAATTAGGGTAATTAAACATGTTGAAAGCATGTCTGGAGAGTTTTTTACCAATACGGATGCAAGTGAGATTTTTACTATTTTTGATGATGATATTGATAATATTGAACAGCTAGCATCTAAAATGATTTTTTCGGTGATTTCAGATATTTGTATTGCCATTATTATGTGTATATATTTGGGACACTTACAGTTGGAACTTTTTACAGCTATTTTGGTTATACAACCAATTATGTTTATAGTTCAGAAGAAAATAAATAGGAATAGTAACAATTTAGCATTTGAAGCGAGATCTACATTAGGAGAAATAATTAAGCAAGTTCAAGAATATTTATTGTCAATGATTCAGTATATTAAACTAAATGCTAAGAATGTTTTCTGGAGAAGATATAAAAAAAGTAGTGATGAATATGTACATAAATGTATAGGATTAGATATGGCTTATTGCAAGAGTGGCGTTTTGGGATCTTTATTGAGTGGGAGTGTAGCATGTATAATATTTGGTTATGGAGGTTATAAAGTTATTTTAGGAGAATTGACGCTGGGTGGACTTATTACTTTTAATCAATATTCGCAAAAGCTTTTTCAGCCAGTAGTTTCAATTGCACAGAATAGTACACAATTGAAAAGAATATTGGTGTCTGTTGATAGAGTATTTAATTTACTAAATCAAGAAAATGAAATTATTCCGATAGAACCTATTTGTGATTTGCCTATTCGAAGAGGTGATATATATTTTAAAAAAGTAAGTTTTCATTATGTGGAAGGTAAAGAAGTTTTTCATGCTTTAGAATGTCATTTCATGTCATGTTCTTTTAATGGAATTGTTGGAAAAAGTGGTGAAGGAAAAACAACTTTTATAAACCTCTTATTTCGTTTGTGGGATATTCAGTCAGGAGAAATAGAAATAGATAATATAAATGTTAAAAATTACAATATTAACAAATTAAGAGAGAATATAGACATTGTTTCACAGGAAGTTTTTCTGCTGAATGATACTATAAAGAATAATCTTACTCTTTTAAATGAGAACATATCAATGGAAAAAGTAGTCACTATTGCAAAAAAAGTTGGCTTATATGATATGATTTTAGATTCTCCCAAAGGGTTTGATACGGTAGTTGGTGATAATGGAATTAAGTTGTCGGGTGGGCAAAAACAAAGATTATCCATTGCAAGAGTATTGCTGAGGGAAGCACAGATTGTTATATTTGATGAGGCAACTTCGTCATTAGATAATGCTGCCCAAGAAAATATAATAGACTTAATATTTAGCTTACTTAAAAATAGAACAGTGATTATTATAGCACACAGACTAAGTGCAGTAAAAAGGTGTGATAACATTATAGTAATTAATAATGGGCGAGTAACAGAATCTGGAAATCATAATGAGCTTATGGAAATGCAAGGAGAATATTATGCATTGTATAATGCGGAAATATAGATTTGCGATTCGGGGAAATTTTGTTATAATTTATAAATATTATAAAAGGAGAATAGTGGCTATTATAAACATATAGCTAGTTGGTAAACATTGATGAAAGCAAATATTTTAGTTGTAGACGATGATTCTAATATTATAAAAGTAATTAAGGATTTTTTAGAAATGGAGAATTACAGTATCTATGTAGCTGAAGATGGGAAAACAGCTTTAATGTTGCTAGGGGAGAAAATTGATTTAATAATATTAGATATTAATTTACCTGATATAGATGGAATCGAACTGTGCAAAAAAGTTCGTAACTATTTGAATGTGCCTATTATTTTTTTATCAGCAAGAATAGAAGAAAGTGATAAAATTATTGGCTTAAGAGCAGGTGGAGATGATTATATTATAAAACCATTTTCTTTGGGAGAGTTGCAGGCACGTATAGAAGCTCATTTAAGACGAGAACGAAAAAAGCATGATCGGAGAAAGGTATACTCAGATGGGAAATTATGGATTGATTATAAGGAGAAAAAAATATTTTATAACGAATGTTTAATAGGCTTAACTAAAAGTGAATTTAT
>OHAC01001688.1_pt1 | contig 19622 bp, 26 predicted proteins | sample 1577051 | NCBI WGS metagenome assembly OHAC01 (sample SAMEA3541499, study PRJEB24748) | human gut metagenome | biome: human gut; feature: human-associated habitat; material: faeces | place: China | collected 2012 | reverse complement strand
TTGGCACCGGCCTCCTTCCGTATAACGTCCGGCGGCTGACATAATCGCCCCTTCGGCTCCCTGGGTAAGTGTATTATAATTTTCAATGTGCAACAGGGGTGCTTTGGGCGCTCTGCACCTGGTGTAGGTATTTGACAAATAAAACGGAATGACTTATAATACACTTAACAGGAAAGCTGGAAAGGAGCCACTACCTCCCCGCCCCGGCGAAAAATCTAGTTATTAAAAAATAGCCGTCAGACTCGCCAAAGTTCAGGACGGCTATTTTTTATGCGTATATATGAGAATTGCCACAATCAGCGATACAACAGATATTACAAGCTGTAATTTCTCATATGTACTCATTGGCACCACCTCCGACAGGCTCGGAACGGGTGCAGCGCGTCCCCCGGCTCCCCGGTTAAGTGTATTATGTTGTCATGGTGCTACTATTCTTTGTAGTCTGGATCGACTTTAGTGTCTTCGTCTGGATCAGTGTATTTCTTTATTTCTGTGAGTTCAGCAATTCTATTTATGGCAATTTCCTGACCTGTCTCATTTAATTTCCAAAAATAATACAATAAATCTTCCTCAGGAATATCGGTAAAAATATCGTTTGTGTCATTAAGCGTAATTTGGTACTTAATGAAATCTAACATTTCGTTAAGCGTGTCCTTTTGAGCTGATGTGGCTAAGGATTTATTGACCAACATTTTCTGATATTGAGAACTTTTAACTATTTCATCTGTTGGATGATAAGGTGCTATTTTTTCTTTAAGGACCAATGAATTGATATCAATGTTTAATGCGTCACCGATTTTTAACAAATTATTAGCGGAGCTTTTTTTTATCCCTCGTTTAAATATGCTGTCGAGAGTTGTATATGGCATATTTATTTGCGTTGAAAAACTCTTTAAACTTCCATAGTGTTCTATAATATATTTTTTTAGGCTATCTTCGATATATCCCATAGATATCCCCCTTTTCAATGAGTATAGCATAGATTTTATTTGTAATCAACAAAACATACGAATTTTCGTATCAAAAAGCAAATGTGATATTGACAAAATACGATAATTCGTATATTATAAAAATGCAGATACGAAATTTCATAATGCAAGGAGGGAATAGAGTGAAAGTATCAAGAAATAAAATCGACATTGCAAGAGCGAACCGTTGCATGACCGTTTCCGATCTTGCAGAAGCCTACGGAGTAAGCCGCGCACGCATAAACATGATTTTAAATCAGCGTGAAGTGACTGTCGTATGTGCTGGACGCCTTGCCCATGCACTTGGAGTAGATGTAACTGAAATTATCGAAGATTAAAAGACGGGCCGGGCTGGGGCGTCTGGGATGCACAGAGAGCATCAGAAAGGGGCATAGATGGGAATTATTAACCAGATTGCAGAGTATACAAGGCTCTGCAGAGAGCTTTCAGAGCTTCCACGCAATGCGGAAAGCCCGGAAGCATACGAACCGATTGCAAAGCGCCGCTGTGAGCTTCTGGAGCAGATAGCAGCCAGTAGAAAGGCGCTGGAAGAAAGGAAGGTGCTGAGTCCATGAAGCAGTATTTAACCGCTGCGGAAGTGGCGGAAACGGTTGGCGTGTCCACTACGAAGGCTTATGGCCTTATTCGTGAGATGAATGCGGAACTGAAAACAGCAGGGTACATAACCATAGCCGGTAAAATCCCGGAGGGCTTTTTCAGAAAGAAATATTATGGCTATCAGCCTGGAGGTGATGGGCAGTAGGATGGCAGAAAACAGACGTTTCTACTGGATGAAATTGCCGAATGACTATTTTCGGCAGTTGTTTCAGCGGAAAATGAGAAAGCAGACCGGCGGCATTGAAATGCAGTTGATCTATTTAAAAATGTTGCTGTACAGCATAGATAAGGACGCCGTGATACCATTCCAGGGTGTATATGATTCTATTGAGGAAGAACTTGCAGAAGAACTCGGAGAAGAATCAGAGATGGTGAAAGAAACCATAAATTTTCTGGAAGCGAACGAAAAACTTGAGTGGACAGAAAGCGGTATTTTTCTTCCAGAAGCGTTGGAGCGGGTCGGATCAGAGGGAACATCAGCAGAGCGTGTTCGCAATTTCAGACGGCGAAAAGCGTTACAATGTAACAACGATGTAACAGAGTGTAACGGTAGTGCAACAGGGAGTGACGCAAGCGTTCAATGCTGTAACGTAGAGAAAGAGATAGATATAGAGAAAGATAAAGAGGTAGAGAAAGAGAAAAAAAAGAAAGTGGCGGCGAGCGTCTATGTAGATGATCCAGAACTGAATACAGCTATTTGCGATTTTGTGGAAAATCGAAAAAAATTGAGAAAACCCATGACGGACAAGGCCATAGCGTTATTTGTGAGACATTTACAGGGAATGACAGACAGTGTGCAAGACCAAATTGATTTAATCAATACCGCAATAGAATGCGGCTGGCTGACGGTATACCCATCAAAGGGAGAACAGAGGCAGGCAAGTAGCAGGCAGCAGGTTATGAGTGCGGATGATTGTTTACAAGGGATCATTAACGGAGACATTAAACTTGAAGGAGGCGATTTCTTTTGACGAGAGACGAAGTTGCAAAAATGCTTTGCGTGATCCGGTCCGCATATCCGCAGACATATTCAAAATGTTCTGCACAGGATATTACAAACATGGTTTTTGTATGGCATTCAGTGCTTGAAGATTATACATATTCTCAGGGTTCAGCCGGGGTTAGAATATATCTTTCTACTGACACAAAAGGTTTCCCGCCGTCTCCAGGGCAAGTAATTGACTGTATTCACAAAGCAATGCCGGAAGAGAGGCAGAAAATGAGTTCACTTGAAGCGTGGGCCCTGGTGCGTAAAGCTTTACGCAATAGCCTGTATAATGCTGCTGAGGAGTTTAAAAAGCTGCCGGAGGCAGTTCAGCGCGCTCTTGGCTCTGCAGATAATTTAAAAGAAATGAGCCAGCTTGATATAGGACGTTTAGAGACTGTTGAACAGAGCCACTTTTTAAGGCAGTATGAGGGCATAGCGCAACAAATGGGAGAAGAACAAAAAATTCCTTCAAAGGTACGAGAGAACATGAAAAAAATTACTGAAACACAGAGCAATCTTCTTGATGTTCAGGAAGTGCCAGAAGAGGGCGCGGAGTAATGCTACGGAAAGGAGAAACAGGTGGATAAAAAGTATAAGGGCAGCAGTTGCGAACTGGTAGACGCATATGTCATTCTGACCCGTCAGGGCGTTGTACTGGCCTCAGATGATGCGAAACTTACACCGGGCGAAGATAGAGCGCTGCGGGAGATGAATCTGAGATTGATTGACCGGTCAAAGAAAACGGATGTGGACGGAAACTTCCGTTCCTGGCTGCGTGCGCAGTCTGAAATGATCGTAACGGCCATTCAGGAAGGTTACACACAGGAGGAAGCATTGGAGATGCTGAAAATTTACCAGTTGGCTGGGATTAACAAGGAAAAATTTGGAAATGTATAAAGAAAAGCCCTATAGGATGTTGGCGCATCTTATAGGGCGGGCATAGCCGGAGCTACTCAAAACCACTTACATAGTAGCACAGAACCGGCAGAAAGGGCAAGAATAATGGGAAAAATTTTAAATGAAAAACATCGTATCGCTACCACTGAGATGCCGGGAGAAGCAAATAACTTTCAGATTTGCTACAGCTCTGCCGATATTATTATCGTTAACAGCACTATGCCTTGTCAGGAGGAAATTGTAAGGCTGATGGTTACGTATCTGGAGCAGGAGGACGATGAAGTCCGGAAAGAACTGTATGAGGTTGTGACGAGTGAAATCTTGCTGGGGATTTTTCACGCACTTGCGCGTGTGGCGAGAGTTCGCCGCAAGCTGAACCGGTCTAAGTGTGCGTAAAATGATAAGATGCTGCCGATTGGGAAACGATCGGCAGCATGTGAAATAGATAATTTGCAAAAGTGAGGCGATTGGATTATAATATGTCTGTAAAGATTAGAATATCCTATGAGAAGCCACAGGAGCTTGATACAGTGCTCAAATTGCTCCGACCGATAGTTAAGGCGTATAAGGCAGAAAAGGGCAAGGACGGGCAATACAGACGGGCCTACGTGGATATAAAAACGGAGTGAATCACAGCATCTGCGGCGGTACATATGAATTTGCAGAAAACTGCGGATTTATGATTAATTTAGGCAAATTTCGCCTAATAGAAAAATAAAGATGGGATTTTATTTAGAAATTGGCATAGTGAAAGCAAGCAAAAAGAATATGTAGTACCCTGGGCATATGAACATGTTCGGAAGTCCTTTAAGGGCGTGGGAATGACAGAGAGCGAAGATATTCGTTGTCATTTCTTCGCCCTTTTTTGTTTTTCAATAAATTTTTTGGAGTAATAGCATTTGGTGGAAAATAGTAGGTAGAATTGTGGACAGTTGGAAAATGGACATAGGGAGGAAAATCATGCGCACACGCGATGCAAAACTATCTGATTATGATGTACCGAAAGAGGATGAGGCGAGGCTTGATGGATATTGCAAAAAGCTGGATTCAGATATTCGGTTCATTCTTTTTAGTTGTGCAATATCAAAAGCGCCAGGCATGGAATTAGTTATTTATGAAAGTCTGACGGCCAAGGATCCGAAAGAAGCCGGGTACTATAGCTTGCTTCGCCGCGGGCGTGATATTCCGGCTAAGACCGATGATTTTTACGGCTACCGCCGGAAGGTCAAAGCAGAGTTTTACCACAGGTTGAAATTGTATGATTTATGGTGAAAATCATAGAGGAGGAGCAACTTGCAATGAGAAAAATCACGCTTAAGCCCAAAGCATATTATACGCGGACAACCTTGAAAGTAAGTTTTATTTCTGTAAGATGGGACGAAAAAAATAAAGTTTTGGAGACTTTATTATCATTGGCTCATTATGAGCATGATAACACAAAGACAGCGGGTATGAAGCTTTTTTCTCGTAATGTAGAAACAATGGAGAGAATGCTACTGGATCATATAAGGCTGTATCCGGTTAAATGGGAAATGGAAGTTTTGATTCCAGATCCCGGCGAGCCGGGTATATTTCCGTGTTTGATAAAGGAGTGAGAATAGTATGGGCGGTTTTGGGAGCGGCGGCCACAATAAAAAGCATGAGCAGGTTGAAGAAAAAACAAGTGTCCGTGTAGATAGTTTCGCGGTATATAATTTTCTGCAGTATGACAAGTATATTCATTACAAAGAGAAAGTGGATATTCGCAGCGGCGGTACGGTTATTCGATATTATCCACAAAGCAGAGAAATGGAGATTCTGGAGAACCGTGCATTTTATCCGCTGGAGGTTTCAAGGGTAAAGAATATTGATGGAGTATCACAGCGCCTGTATTTTTATTGTCCATGCTGTGAGCGGCGTGTCCGGTATCTGTATCGTGACAGCCGGAAAGGTACATATCAGTGTAGGTTATGCTCGGGATTAAATTACAGGTCCCAACAGGTCAGCGGTCAAGAACAACTTCGCATGAAGATGGAGAATATTGTGGAGAAAAAAATGGGCTATTATGGATGGCATTATATCTGCGATTACATTGCGGACCTTTCTATTCCACCCAAGCCCGCGTATATGCGATATGAAAAGTATGAAAAGCTGGTGTCGGAATTAAAAAAGATGCAGAGAGATTATCGTACCGCTTGCATAAAAACTTTTACTGGATTTTGCAGTAAATATAGGTTTTGATTTATGAACTGTGTATTGTTGCTTATGTGAGAGAAAACCATAGAAATTTATATTACGCCCATTTTTTTTAATAAACGAGGATAGCCGCATTGAATGCGGATGATATAGTATGATTATGATGATGGTGGTGGTGGTGATGTGGATGCATGAATAATGTAACAATACGGAAAACCTTGAAAGAATGTAAGATACCACAATGGCGCCTGGCAGATGCATTAGGTATATCGGAAAATACTCTGGTACGGCGTATGCGGTATGAACTGGATAAACCTGCTGCCGCGCAGATTTTAAAAGTTATACATGATATCAAAAGAAGTGAAGAAAGCGTAGTGAAAATTGAATAATGGTATAAAGAAGGTGAACTGAATGTTTGGTGTGATAATAATCAGCGGATTCTTATTTTTGATAGTCTGTGAACTTGCGGCTATTTATGATGATATGACAACAAAAAAAGGAGATCATGCAGATGAAAAATAAAAACGAGACGGAAAATGCTTTACAGGCACTTCGCAGAGCGGGCGCGTTGATTAAGAATTTGGGAGAAGGGTGTGAACAGGGAGTCAAGCAGGAAATTTCTCTGAGAAAGCAGGTTTTGGCGGAGGAAACAGGTAATGAAAAGTATTAGATTTGAGACCGGTTATAAGACTTTTTCCATTAACGATGATCCGGACAGGACAATTAGTTTTAACCCAACGGACGCAGACATTGTTCAGCGTTTTACAAAGGCAATAAAAGAGCTGCAGTCCGAAAAAGAAACTATGGCGGACATACAACTGAATCCAGATGGAACCGCGGCCATTAATGATATGAGCTCATTGGAAGAAGCAAGCGCAACACTGGAGAGATTTAATGATCTCATTAAGCAGAAACTGAATTATATTTTCAATTCAGATGTATACGATGTAGTATTTGCTGGACAATCTCCATTTTCCATTGTGGGAAAAGATCATAAGCTGTTGTTTGAGGCATTTCTTGAGGCAGCTTTTGATGTGGTGAATGAAGAGGTTGGCGCAGCGGCTCAAATCCGTATTGGAAAATACACGGATAAATATAAAAAGTAGACTGGAGCCGAACTATGGATACAGAAATATTACGTGTTATTGAAGAAATTCAGGGGCGAGGCAATACAGCAGAGGTTAAAAAGAGGAAGGAGGATGTAGTAGTACTTGAAGTAATAAGAAAAATTGCATACAGCTCAGGCAGATAGAATGGTATCTGTTAATGGCAAAATGGTGCCGGTGACTTTCAGAAATGAAAATCATCGGCTTTTTGTATTATATAAGGCGGTGATTTATGATGCAGCAGAGTGATGGATCAATTATTATTGATACCCAGATCAATACGGATGGCTCTGGTGTAGGTGGGAGAAAACTACAAAAGGAACTGGGCCGGGTAATAGATAATGCGGAGAAAGCAGCGGATAAGGTAAAAAAGGCTTTTGCTAAAGCTGGTGCTTTCACTTATGATCCTCAAGCTATGGAGAAGGTGTTTGGAAAGACTGCTGCCCAAAATATTAAAAATTATGTAGATGCGCTAGAACTGTATGGGAAACAAGCCGGACAGGTATTGAATAAACTAGATTCGTCATTACAGGATCAGACAAATGATTATAAGCGGGAAATTGAAAGCCTGTCAAAGGCCTTAAAGGACATGGAGCAAGATGGTATGTATTTTGGTGATGAAGATTATGACAATACATACATTAAGCTTCAGAAGGTTACTCAGGCATTAAAAGATTATAAAAAAGAACTTGTCAGTCCTGCGGCAACTCCAAAGGTTGTTGATGTATCCACAATGTCTGGAAAGATAGGTCAGCTCTCAAAAGAGCTTTTGCATCTGGAGGATAAAGGAAAAGGCTTTGGAGATTCTGAATATGATGCAACCGCGGTAGCTCTTAAGCGTGCCCAGGAAGCCCTTGCAGCATACAAATCAGAGCTTTTCAAGACTGATGAACAGCGTCAAAAAGAAGCGAAATCAGTCAGGAAGCAGCAGGAAGCCCAGGAAAAGCTTAACCAAAAGCTGCAAGAAGCAAAAGAAAAAGAAGCCGCTGCTGCCGCTGAATCCGAAAGGCTTAGGGAGATTGGCGAAAATGCCAAGGTGTCAAATGCTCATATCGTCAAGCTCCGGCAGGAACTGGAAGCTCTTGAAAACCGACAAAAGGATCTGCAAAAGGCTGGAGTTGGTGTAGGATACAAAGAATATAACCGCAATGCGGCGAAAATCCGCAATTTGCGTGCTCAGATTAATGCCTATGCGTCAGATACGAAAAAGGCAAGCAAATCCACAAAGCAGATGAAGACAAGCGTGGATCAGGGCGGAAAATCCGCTAAGAAATTTGGATCCAATATGGCCGGACTCTTGAAAAGGCTTATTCTTTTTCGGATTCTTCGCACTGCTATATTCACAGCTTTTCGTTCGGCACGCGAGGGAATGGAGAATATTGCTCAGTATTCGCCTGAGACGAATAAGGCCATATCAAATGTGCTTTCGTCTCTTACGCAGCTGAAAAATTCATTTGCTACTTCATTTTCTCCTATTGCAGAATATGCTTCTCCTGCATTGGTAGAGTTCATCTCATTGCTTTCAGAAGCAGTTACGTGGACTTCTCAGTTTTTTGCGGCTCTTACCGGAAAAGATACATATACCAAAGCAACGAAGGTAGAGGAAGACTACGGCGCTGCCTTAAAAGAGAGTAACAAGCAGATAAAGGCACAGGAAAAGGCGAATAAAAAGCTGACGTATTCGTTTGATGAGCTTATCCAGGCCGGGAACAAATCAGATCAGGACAAGACCGGATATGTCGGACCTACACCAGATCAGATGTTTACCACGGAAGAGGTATCAAACGACATAAAGGCCCGTGCCGATGCAGTGAAAGAGATATTCTCCGGCCTGTTTGCTCCGCTGAAAGAATCCTGGCTTGATAATGGCCCGGAAGTGATGCAGTCTCTCACAAACCTGTTTACATCCGCAAAACAGCTTGCACAGGACGTAGGCGCATCATTCATGCAGGTTTGGAATGTTGAAGGGTACGGAAAGACCATAACGGACAATCTGCTTATAACATTTGCCAATCTGGCGCAAACTGTTGCGAATCTTATAACGCAGTTTGATAAAGCTTGGGTCTCAGGCGATACCGGGACAAAGATATTACGCCATCTGGGGGATATTTTGGTTACGTTATCAGGATTTTTCCGCTCAGCATCAGAAAGTATCAAGAATTGGGCTGCAAACTTGGACTTTTCTCCGCTGCTGAAATCCTTTGATAAGGTGCTTACATCCGTAAATCCAGTTGTAAGGGCTATTGGAAATTTGCTGCTATGGCTTTTAAATAATGTTTTGCTGCCTATCACAAAATGGGGTTTAGAACAGGCTCTGCCCGGTGTGTTTGAACTTATAGCAGCGGCACTTGATACCCTTTGCGCAGTAATAGAAGCTTTGGAACCGGTTGGAGAATGGTTATGGAATAGCTTTTTGCAGCCTATTGGGGAATGGACAGGGGAAATTATAATTAACGCCCTGAAATTGCTTACAGATGTTTTGAAAAAGTTCTCTGACTGGATTAGTGAAAATAAAGAACTTGTAAGAACTATAACATATGCAATACTTGGCTTTTTTGCGGCTTGGACAATAATAAAGTTGGTATCTGATATTGGAAAGTTGTTTGTCGCATTAAAAGGCTTTATTAGTGTAATGGGCAAAGTCCTGGATTCTATAACACCGGTTAAACTGGCATTATGGGCAATAATAACACTTGCAGCCATTTTATACGATAGCTGGGACAAAATGACTCCGACAGAAAGAATGATAAGCTTTCTGTTGGCAGCAGCTTCTGCGGCTGGAATTCTTGCAGTTGCCCTTGGTGCGATTTCTGGTGCTGCAGGTGCGTTGGCTATGGGAGCATCTATTGCGGCAGGAATAGGAGCGGCAATGATTGCGATTAATGCAGGCAAACGGCAGACGCAGTCTACTTACAGCAATGCAGGCGGCGGAAGATATGCAAAGTACGCTTCCGCAGCGGCAACGTACAATATGCCACGTCTTGCGACCGGAACCGTGGTACCGCCACGCGCTGGTGAGTTTGCGGCTATCCTTGGTGATAACAAGCGCGAGACAGAAGTTGTTTCCCCGTTAAGCACGATAAAACAGGCATTGAAAGAAGCTCTGGCAGAAAGCGGAGGTAGTCGGGACATAACGGTTATCATGGAAGTGGACGGTCGGCGTTTTGGACAGGCAGTGTACAAGGCAAACAATGAAGAAAAACAGCGTGTAGGTGTAAGGATGGTGACAGTGTGATGTTATTTGAAATTTTGGTTGCAGTTCCAGGCGTGGTCAGAATGGAAAACCACCGTTACCTTTATACGGATATTTCCTACAATAGCATCAATGGTGTAGGATAAGGTATCATAGATCCAAGATGACGGCATTATCCAAAGTTTTTTATTTTTTGAAAGCATCTGTCATGTGGGACGGATGCTTTTCTTTTGCGTAAACTTGTGATAATATGTGATTAAAAGTATGCATATTTGAAAAATGAGGTTTTCAATGAATACCACGGTAAAGGGAATCCGGCAGGAACTTTTATACTCTGATAAGAGTTTTTTATTATCTGAGTTTTTTATGCCATCACAAGCACATTCTTTTAGAAAAATAAAAGAAATAACGTATTGCTATGGGGATCATGGAAGTTTTGGATATTTAAGGTTCCACGGAAAAAACGGTTCGGTTGAGACATTTTTGTTTCGGAAAAAGAAAAATGAACAGGTATCAGAATTTTTGGATACCATACAAATAGGATATCCAGATGTGAAACTGAATGAACAGTATGAAAGAATTGATTGCCGATCTGCATATAATTACATGCCAGGAAGAAAAAAGGCATTATGCTGGATATCTGCATTCATTATTCTGCTGGGTTCATTCTTTTTCTACATGAATAATATGTCTTCCATTATGCACGACAAAAAAATTACGTTGGAAGCGTTTAATCAGTGTGAAATTGGAATGACATATGAGCAATGTGAGAAAATAATTGGATCTGCGGGAACTCCGCTTGCTGAGTCTGAAATTATAGATACAAGCATGACAGCATATATGTGGTACGCCGATGAATACAGCGGAGCAAATGCAGAGTTATACTTTGTGGACGGAAAATTATATCAAAAAGCCCAAATCGGCTTAGAATAGTTACTAAAAATGAAAAATATACCAATGTATGTAGCGGATTCTTCATTTATACAAGATCCGAGGAAAAGTGTAGTAGAAAATGGCAAGTATTGCACACAAAAATATTCCACGCATGAGGTGGAAGCCATCTATCATGCTTTGAAGGTAACACGAAATAAATATCCTATGGATTTAAGAGGGATCGGCCTTGCAAACGAAAGCTGGATTGTGAAGTATAAGGCTAGATATGTTTTGTTTGAAATGATAATCCAACTCTTAGAGTTGTCGGATAATCCGCTTGACGAATTTTCAAAATCTATTGCTTATGTAACGAAAGGAGCCTTTTTTAGAAAATATGCGATAAATTTTTTTGAAAAATCAAAACCTTTTGTATCAGATGAAACGCTAATGAAATTTTCATCTTTTCAGCCACTCAATATACATTTAACTTATGCTAAAGTTTACGAATCAGAACACGAATATGAAAAAGCAATTTCATGCATGGAAGCAGCTCAAAAGTATGGAGGATCAGAAAATTTGTATTTTAAGCAAAAAATTAACGAGTTAGAATGCAAGTTGGTGAAAAATAGTCCCAAAAGAAGTAGGACAATGTCAGAGGATGATGTCCAATTTGAAAAAGACATACGTTTTGCGGCACGATATTTAATTGATTATTTTAATGTGAATTATATTTAAAAATCGTCTAGTGCTATAAATACTGGAAGTTTTACGGATTGAGATATTAGCATAAACAGACACCTGTATGATGTTACATTTTACAGCAGTCATGTGATGAAAAATTGTTTTGTCTTTTAAGTACTTATGTAGTTATTTAGACAATCCGCGGAACGAGGGCATTTGTAAGTATATCCAAGTGCAGTTTCCAGAATAGATCTGGAAGGTGAAGGAATTCTAGTCGGATTATCTAAAGAAGTATGGTCGTGAGCCCTCAGCGGTCGAAATAGCCTGGTTTATGGGATAGTCAGGGCGATACAGGAAAATGCCTGTATGGTGATCCTGAGAAGCCTGGACGCACCTGTTACGGGAATTGATGGCACAGAAGATACCACGGTGGGGGAGTTGGTGGCAGTAGCAGGCAACCAGGAAGAGGATATTCTGGACCGGATGGAGAAAGAAAGCCTCTGCCGTACCCTGTGGCGCTGCGTGGACAGTCTGCCAGGGATCCAGCCGGACGTGATCCGGAGCCGATACGGCCAGAACCTCACAATAAAGGGCTGTGGGGATGCGTGCGGGATAACTGCAGCAGAGGCAAGGAAACAGCACGACAAGGCGCTGAGGAACCTCAGAAGCGGCGAGAACGGGAAGCTGCTGCGTCCATTCCTTCCGGATGATGCACAGATCTACAGCAGCGCCCTGATCGGGAACGGTTGGGAGCGTTTCAACCAGACCTGGACAAGTTCAACGGAGCGGGTAGCCTTAGAACTGTAGTTGTTTCGGAGCATAACTTTCTTGTCTTTTTACTCATAAGACCATAAAATAAAACATAATGAGAGTCATTCACAGTACCCATAATCCAAAAGGATTGTACAGCCGAATGGCTCTTGTTTTTATCTATGGCGGCCAGAAAAGAGCAAGAGCGGTGTCTGTTTTGTTTGAGGTGTTGCGACATCGCAACAGGGTGGCCGGTCTAGTTTGGTCTTCGGCTCAACGACAAAATGGCGTCGAGTTCAGGGAAGTGCGACCAAAAAGTGTTATCCGCAATTTTTTGACACGATAGCGCGCGCATGACTTTGGCCAGAATAGTCCTGCTGCCTGGTATCGTTATCCGGTTACAGGTCCATTTATGGATATGTAAACAGTGATAACAGGAAGATTGCCGTATCCTGCAGATGGTTAACTTTATAGTATGTCGCATGTGTGTTATTTTTGGCGTAGCGTTTACTTGCTGCGAGTTCAAGGAAGATTAGGTCATTGTATTTTTTTCGATACAATGATCTTTTTGCGTCTTAAAATCTATTTTTTCGGGCTACAATTTCCAATTCCGCCCCCATACTTATAATATACAGAAAAATAAAGGCATTGAGTTAAGGACGATTTCATTTTTTTGGATCGTCCTTCATGCTTATTATGAACAGATTAAGGCATGTTTGAGAGCACAGGTGATACAGACCTGCGAGGCGGTGCAAGGCCGCCACCATGACGAGGATACCCTAAAACGCCCCTCTGTGGCGTCATGTTGTGCCGGCTGCTGCCGATGCTGCCCTTTATTCGAGTGCATTATGCACTGGGTCCCGCCATACCGTAACCCGTTGACTGTAAGGAGGGCTATTGCCTGCCCGGACCGTGAAAACGGCTTAAAAATTGGCTCGTGACTATCTTAAACACACCTTAAACTGAATGGAGGAATATCTATGCGTAAGAGAATCAAACGAAAATCGACTGTCCAGCAGGTCAAAGAAGCGCTGGACGCACAGCTTGCGATTGGCTGTAGCAAGCGGAAGGACAAGCTGGAAGGCTGCACAGAATCAAAAATTTACTCATGGGAGACGTACCGCGTCTATCTGCGGCACGCTATCAATTTTGTGAAGTGGTGCCGGGACGTGCATCAGATCCGCGATCTGGAAGCGTGCAAGCCGTATGCAGCGGAATATATCCAGGGGCTGACTGCTGCCGGCCGTGCACCGTCTACTTTGAAGCTGATCGCTTCGGCTATCGCAAAGGTGTATCACTGCAGTGTGGAAGATCTGAAGATTAAGACAGCACCCAGAAGACGGGCGAACATTACCCGATCGAGAGGACGCAAGGCTTCAGATGCGCACTTTTCGGAGAAGAACAACCAGGATCTGGTTGATTTCTGCCGCGGAACCGGTCTGCGCAACCATAAGGAGCTGCAGCAGGTGAAGGGCACACAGTTGGAACGGCGGGACGGTATCTATTATCTGATCGGCGTCAAGGGCAAAGGCGGAAAGATCCGTGATGTTCCTGTGCTTCCGGATTACGAGGTCACAGTGGTACGCTGCTGCGTGGCTGCCGGTTCTGGAAAGGTCTGGCCTCATGTATCGAGTCACGCTGATATACATAGCTACCGGGCTGATTACGCTACTGCCTGGTATAAGCGCCTTGCGCGTCCTGTGGCTTTCCTGGAGCGCTCAGAACGGTATGTCTGCCGCTGTGATCGTGCCGGGGTAGTATATGACAAGGCGGCTATGAAACAGATTTCCCGCTTCCTGGGGCATAACAGAATCGAGGTAATTGCGGGGCACTATCTGCACGAATAGATGCGTGAGACATATTGTTATAGGGTTATCCACATTATTCACAGGGGATTGTTGGTGAAAGAGACAATAGGCGCCTTTATGTTACCATTTGACGCCTTGACGGTTTTATGTAAGGCGTCTTTTGGGGTACATAGTCAGCTATACGCTGCAACGTTCGGAAATGGCAAATGCTAACATCTGCCGTACAGCTGAGCTATATGCTTATTTGGCCAATATTCAAAGCGAACGTTCGGTATCATGATACTGAAAAATACTGAAATTTTTTTGCAACGGCACTGTTGTCAAACGTGGTCGAAAATGCAGCGTTTCATGTAAGCAATGTTGTACTTTAAAACGAAACGAATAGGGTTACAAAACAAACACGAATGCGCGGGAAAATGGCTGAAATACTGCATTTTCCAAAACAAACGAATAGCCAAAACGTTGCGTTTCACAAAACCGACGAAGCAGCAGGACGCCTATTTAAGACCATAGATATTTATAGCGAACGTTCGGATAGAATAGCGAACGTTCGGAATCCGATAAATCACTTTTTGGAAAAGCCTATGGGTACTGTTTGACACCTTGAAGTATTGCCCCGGAAGGTGTCAAACAGTACCCATAGACATAAAGATGGGGGCGCTTTCTTTCTTCCTTGTGCTTTCATGCTCTGGAAGACTGCCAGGGACTCCGAACCGGTTAAACGAATGTTGTACAACGCTGTCTTTCAAAACAACACGAATAGCCGGATGTGACTATTATTCACATCCGAAAGTGACTGATAGTCACAATAGCCTGCTGCGTTGCGAGATCGCAAGAGCTTGAAGCCCGAACGAAGCCCGAGGATGTTAAGAAATGTTAAGCTGCAGCGCGGTTATGTGGTCCTGCTGCGGTGCGGCCTTAATTAGTGAACACGATGAGCGCGCGCAATATTAAGCTCCGGGAATGTTAACTTTGTGCCCTGCTGCAGGTGAAAGCAAAATTGCGTTTACCTCACTTCGTTGGAGCGGATCCGCAGCAGCCGGAGGCAGAAATGGATCGGGCGTGGCAGCAGGAGAAGCCAGAAATGGCTTTACCTTTGAAGCCGCGAACAACGGGGGAACAACGAGAAATTGCGACTCGTACTGGAGTACGAAGCCGTGAGAAATGGGAGCTTTTCCCTTATCGTCAAAAATGGCGAAAACATGGGGCGTTGACAGCAGCATTGCGACATTTGCGACGCCCTAAAAAAGGGCGTGAAGCAAGGACGAAGCGAGGACGAAGCAAGAGCGAACCAAGAGGGCAGCAGGACAGCAGCAGGCTTTCTCTGTGCCTTCCTGTGCCCTTTTACCCAGGGAATGTGGAAATGTTTAGGCGATTCCGTACAAGACCGCAGTTCCCCCATTCTTTGCGCAGAATGCCCATTCGCGGGTTAAATATAGGCTGTTGTGAAACGCGATACCATTCAACATTATATGAATAGGAGAATAAGTACATGAAATTTAAAATTTTGAATAAAAAATATCATATTGTGGCTGTAGATATGCCAGGAGGCAAGAAAGGCGGGATCCATGTTGGTTATGACCGGATCAGTGACACAATTATGATAAACAAAGATGCGCCTTACCTGGATAAGCTGGTGAAGCTGATCGGCACGTATTTGGACGTAAAAGAGTATGGAGACGATGCGGAGCTGATCTTGAAAGAAGCAGAAAAGGGCAGCAGCCTGCAGGAGCTGATTGACGTGATTGACCGGATTGATCACATTCGCAGACATGGGAAAGAATAGCCGGTTCTGATGTCATTGGATGGAACGGCGCATGATACTAAAATGATACTAAAAAATGAATGAAACACAAAAATCAGCATTAAAAATCGGCAAATAATACCCTGGAACAACGGAAATATCAGCAAAAAAGAGCTGAAAAGTTCCTCCTATTATAGTATTGAAAACCAGATGGCAAGCGGAAAAGGAAAAACAAAAAGTATTAAATAAAAACAAAAAGTTTTATAAAATTTTTGAAAGTGATTGAATTTTCCACTGGGAATGTCTATAATAAAAATTATAAAGATTGAACAAAGGAGAGATTTCTTATGAAGAAAGTATTAGCAACCAACAATGCTCCAGCTGCGATCGGACCATATTCCCAGGCAATCCATGCAGACAAATTTGTATTCGTTTCCGGCCAGCTTCCAATCGACCCGGCTACCGGTGAGTTTGCAGGCGCAGACATCGCAGCACAGACCAAGCAGTCCTTAACCAACATCAAAAACATTCTCGAGAGCGACGGACTGAGCATGGCCAACGTTGTAAAGACCACGGTCCTTCTGAAAAATATTTCTGACTTCGGCGCTATGAACGAGGTTTATGCTACCTTCTTTGAGGGTGCATGCCCGGCAAGAGCAGCTTTCGAAGTTGCAGCGATCCCGAAGGGAGCACTGGTAGAGATCGAGGCAATCGCATACGCTGAGTAATCCGGCGGAAAAACAGAGCCTGAATGCGAGGCAAAGCGTCATGTCTGTCAACGGATATGCGTGTATGAACGAAAATACCCGATGAATAAAACAGCAGGTACTGCGAACAAAGGTTTGCGGTACCTGCTGTTTTGTGGTAGAATGGGGTGATCAAAATAGATTTTGAAAGGATAACAGCGCAATGGCAGTTTATGATACCTTAAATGACAGACAGAAGGAGGCAGTGTTTAGCACCGAAGGCCCGCTTTTGGTCCTCGCAGGAGCAGGCTCCGGAAAAACCCGTGTCCTGACACATCGCATCGCGTACCTGATCGAAGAAAAGGATGTGAACCCGTGGAATATCATGGCGATCACCTTTACCAACAAAGCAGCGGGGGAGATGCGCGAGCGTGTGGACAAGCTGGTCGGCTTTGGCTCTGAGAGCATCTGGGTTTCGACGTTTCATTCCTCCTGTGTGCGGATCCTGCGCCGCTTTATCGAGAACCTGGGCTACAGCACAAGCTTTTCCATTTACGATGCGGATGACCAGAAAACGCTGATGAAGCAGATTTTAAAAAAGATGGACTTAGACTCGAAGCAGTTTCGGGACAGAGCCATGCTTTCTGCCATTTCCGGCGCAAAAAATGAGCTGATGAGCCCGGAGGAGTTCCGGCTGAATGCGGAAGGTGACTGGCGGGCAAAGAAGATCGCGGAAATCTACCAGACATATCAGGACGAATTAAAGAAAAACAATGCGCTGGATTTCGATGACCTTATTTTCAAGACCGTGGATCTGTTCCAGACAAATGCCGATGTGCTGGAATATTATCAGGAGCGCTTCCGTTATATCATGGTGGATGAGTACCAGGACACCAACACAGCGCAGTTCCGACTGATCGAGCTTCTGGCCGGAAAATATAAAAACCTCTGCGTGGTGGGCGATGATGACCAGTCCATCTATAAGTTCCGTGGTGCTAACATTAGCAATATCCTGGACTTTGAGAGTGCATTTCCGGGGGCGAAGGTCATCAAGCTGGAGCAGAATTACCGTTCCACCAGCCATATCCTGGATGCAGCCAATGCGGTGATCCGCAATAACCAGGGCCGGAAGGACAAGACCCTCTGGACGGCCAACGGTGAGGGAGAGCCGGTGATCTTCCACCAGTACGAGCAGGCCTACGAAGAGGCCGATGGCATTGTGCGCGACATTTTAAAGGATGGCCGGGATTTTCAGGACTATGCGGTCCTTTACCGGACGAATGCGCAGTCCCGCCTTCTGGAGGAAAAATGTATCGAGCATAACGTGCCGTACCGTCTGGTGGGAGGCGTAAACTTCTACCAGAGAAAAGAGATCAAGGATGTATTATCTTACTTAAAGACGATTGCAAACGGGCGGGATGACCTGGCAGTTCAGCGTATCATCAATGTGCCGAAGAGGGGCATTGGTGCAGCATCGATCGCGAAGATCACAGCATGGGCGTCGGAGCAGGGCATCAGCTTTTACGATGCGTGTGTCCGGGCGGCAGCCGTGCCGGGGCTTGGCAAGGCTGCAGGAAAAGTCGCTGTGTTTACCGGCCAGATCGAGAACTTCCGGGAGGCTCTGACTGAGGACGAGGCCAGCATCAAAGCGCTGATCGGAATGATCCTTTCCGATACCGGTTACCGGGAAGAGCTGGAAGCAGAGGGAGAGGTCGAGTCCCAGACGCGTCTGGAGAACATCGAAGAGCTCATGAATAAGGCAGTCAGCTACAGCGAGGACGCAGAGCATCCGTCTTTAGATGAATTTTTGGAGCAGGTAGCGCTGGTTGCCGATGTCGACCGGATGGACGATTCCGAGAACCGGGTAACGCTTATGACCTTACACAGTGCAAAAGGACTGGAATTTCCGGTGGTATATTTGAGTGGTCTTGAGGATGGGCTTTTCCCAAGCCGCATGGCGGTCACAGCAGATGACCGGACGGAGCTGGAAGAGGAGCGACGCCTCTGCTATGTCGGCATTACCCGTGCAAAGGAACGCCTGGTGATCACGGCATCCCGCATGCGCATGATCAACGGGGAGACCCATTATTCCAAGGTCAGCCGTTTTGTGGAAGAAATCCCGGAGGAGCTCATCCAGATGGAAAAGCTGGAGCCGAGACTGGGGCGCAGCGCAGCGCGGGATGAATTTGACGATGATGATCTTCCGTGGAATAAGAACCAGAGCCGTCTTGGAGTCAGCAAGTTCGGCATGAAATCGAATTCCTATGCATCGCCGACCGCATCGTATGTTTCGGGGACTGGAAGTGGGTATACGGGAATGGGAAGCTTTGGCAGTGCTGCATATGGCGGAGGACAAGGTGGCGTGTCTGCTGGCTTTGGCCGTCAGGGCGGTATGGGCCAGATGGCAGGCCGCGACTTAAGCGGAATCTTCGACCGGAAACCGGCTGGAAAAAGCGCGGCAGGAGCCGCCGGGGCGTTTGCAGGACAGGCAGGAAAGTCCGGCGGACCGGGCTTTGGAAAGGCATTTACCGTGCAGAAGCCGGCATTTCTGGACTATGGAGTGGGCGACCGGGTGCATCATGTGAAATTCGGCGATGGAACCGTTCTGAGTGTCAAGGACGGAGCGAAGGATTTTGAGGTCTCCGTAAACTTTGACACAGCCGGAGTCAAGAAGATGTTCGCTTCCTTCGCAAAGCTTCAGAAGCTTGGGTGAATAGGCAGGGGCTCCCGGCAAGAAAGACCGGAACAGGCGGAAGCCGTTTTGCCTGGCAGGAAAGCGGGAGAAGTGAGGTTCGCGGGAGCGCATAGAATTTATAAATTTGCTGACTTGAAATTTTAAATTCCAGTGCGCGGGTAAATTCCACCAGACATTAAAATCCTTTGATTTTATCGAATTATAATGAGCAAAATCTATGGATAACTGCTATAATTAAGCTGACTTCCCATAAAAAATCTGAGTTTATGACATGGAAAAGAGACCTCTGGATATTTGGTGTGCAAGGCTAAATTCCACAGGCCACATCTAAAAAATGTGAATTGCTAAGTTCCAGTCTGACAGCAGATTTTTATGCTAAGTTAGTGGTTAAAGCGAATCAGCTTAGGTGTCAGATTGACCTCGTCGGGTGGAATCGGCCT
>OHAC01001687.1_pt1 | contig 19632 bp, 34 predicted proteins | sample 1577051 | NCBI WGS metagenome assembly OHAC01 (sample SAMEA3541499, study PRJEB24748) | human gut metagenome | biome: human gut; feature: human-associated habitat; material: faeces | place: China | collected 2012 | reverse complement strand
CCCCGCCGTTCCTGCCCCGCTTCTTTGCTTCTTCCGTGGTTCGTATCGGCTTTAAGTCGCTCTGTGCCACATCTGTCTCACCACCTTCCTATAAACGCCAAAAAGACTCAGATAAGGCTTCTCGCTGCCTTTTTCTGAGTCTCAATGATATTTTATTCAATATTCAAATCCGGGCACCTACGCCCCATATAAACACCTTACTACTGATTCCCCCTCCGCTATCGCTGCCGGGATGTCAATTCCTATCTGTCGGAAGAACTCCGGGTGTACCATACACTCATATGCCCGGGACATCTTCTCTCTCTGTTCCTTCGTCACATTGATCCGGAAGTCTTTTGCAATCCGAAGGGCTTTCTTCATCTCTCCGGACTGCACCGCTGCTCTTACAATGTCTGTTTTCTTTACCATATCAGAACTCCTCGTATTCGATCCGGCACCGGTCTGCATCATATCATGCAGCGAACCAATCACTCATAGCAAACATTGCTGCCATTTTGGCTGCCGGGCCATCTCCATAAGTTCCAACACATTCATCATCTACATATAACCGATACACTTTCATAGGTGCTACCGCCTTTCTGTTTTGATCGTGCGCGTAGCGTAGCACCTACGTTTCGTATGTCAATAATGATTTCAGTTAAAGTACGGATATTTTACTGGTAGGAGTCCGGCTCCAGCTTCCGGCCTTTTTTGAACTGCTGGAAATCCAACCACTCCTTGTCCCCTACTTTTCCCTCGCTTCTGGCCCATGTGTAATAATTCTCCCATGAGCATTCATCAAACAAAGAGAGCTGCTTAGGTTCAAGAGCTAACTGCTCCTCGATTGTCATATCCAGATCTGTTTTACCGTTTTTCTTACCAGTAAGGGTATGAACATCAAATACCCAATCCGGGATACCTTCAACTCCGAGATGGCATTGCGTAATATCCACATGCTCAATCTCACTCTCATCAAGAATCCGATCCGGCAACATAAAATTGCACGCAACATAGCAGGCGTCCCGGTTCTTTCGTGCCATGCACAACAGGGTAACAGCCTTTGCTACAAACAGCGGATCCTTATCATATCCTTTGCGCCCCTTATTCACGGTATCATCTGCAATCTTCAAAGCAACAATTTCCTTAGTCATGATCCCGTAACAGTCTTCCGCAGATATAACGATCAAGCGCTTCCATAAGTAAGTATGGTAACCGCCGAACAATTCATATGCTGCATATCCGGCCAGGTTTGGATTGCTCCTCCTGATTGCCTTCTGCAGCATAGATGCCATATCGTACATATTGTGCCCGTGAAGCGTTAATAAATCATAAGCCATAGTATCAATCTCCCTTCAATTTCGGTAATTTTACGCACATCGTATCGTAGCACCTACGTTTCCGTTGTCAAAAGATTTGGTAAAAGAACTGAATATGTATCAGTATTTTTACCGAGGGACATTAATCTGTGGCTTATTGTTCTTGTAATTATATTTGAAATATTTTCCCCATTTCCGCTTCATATTCTCAATGCTATCAATCTGATCCTGACGCATTTTGGAACTGTCTCCTCCGGCGTTGGTATCCTGGAAATCTTTTCCAATGATATACCGCGGCTTCAGGATAATGCGGTTATAGAGCAATTCCTGAAGCACAAGATCAAGATCATAATTGTATTTGCACTTTTCATCTGGCCGAGCTTTCAGAATCGGTTTATATACCCACTTCATGCTGCCGGAGGTTCCCTTGAATGCAAACTCGCCGTCATATCCATACGGTACACCCGTAGCATCAATGCAGGCATACCCAACATTAAGATCCACCATCAACTGAGCGATCCTTTCAACCTCTGCAGTGATGGTCTCCTTATCCTTATTCAGGCGAGTTGTATCATCCAGTCGGTACATTACATCCTCAATATCATCGTCAGCAATAAAAATGATATCTTCCGGGGCATGATCCACAATCCACCAGTATGTTTTTATGGCATTATTCACTTCATCATCTGGGGCGGCCCATACGCTCCTTACGCCAGCCTGCTTATACAGTTCAGCTTCACTGGCCCTTACAACGTATGTGCAATGTTCAAATAGATCCTGAGTTAATATCTTGTTATACCGATGGTATGACTGCACATAAATTCCGAGACTTACTTCGTTATCATCCATGGCATCCAACCTCCCGGAATGCCTCCTCCTTCTTTTTGCATCTGGAAAAATATCGGTCAATTTCATGACCGCAATTCATCGAAAAGTCGATGGCAGACATATTCTTTCTAAAGCCATTCCACTGCTGCGGGTAGGATACCGGGATATACTCCGCATATGTCAGCTTCAAGCCGGCTGCAGAAAAATGTTCTGGATCCTGATAATTTTTCCCACCAGTTCCGGATATGTACTGATCCGCCCCAAGGCGATTACAGATTTCGATTACCCTGGCTTCTGATCTCGCATCAATTCCCATTTCGGATGATCTATAGACTTTTTTGTCCAGGCGGAACCATTCCATCATCATATCCATAATGGAAATATTCAGGTCTGCCAAGTTCTTATGGTCTTCCATCAACACTCTTCCATACAAATTAATAAACTCCCCGAAATAGGGAGCCCTCTTGTAATTCATTTCTATGGTTTTCAAATGCTTATCTTTCCATTTCAGGAAATCTTTTGGGGACACCTCCGTCAGTTTCTGGCCAAACCTTCTGGCCGTTGGAACTTTCAGCCGGCATTCCCCCTGCGGTGTTTTTATCCGATTCCAGTCAAACACATACCCATTGCTGTACTGAGCATCGTCCAGATAAACAAAGGAATCTGCCTGCCATATTTTATAAAAGACTCCGAGATACGGGATGTAGCAAGGTTGATGTATCGTCACTTTCATAGCTACACCCCCAAGGAAAATGCAAGTTGGAACGCCTCGGCCCGTTCGGTCCCGCACTGGCTTCCTCGCATAATAGAAAGGGCATTCAGCGCCTCTTCCGAGCGCGGATGTGGCATTTTTCGAATGACATCTTTGTATACTCCGATTGCCTTGATTTTAGCATCAACATCATCGGCGCTAACCGGGAAAAAAATGTTTGGAACAAAATGTCCATTCGCAGTACTGACATTCCAATCAGTGGACGATGGCACTTCCATAAACATGACCTTTTTGATCGGGGCTACTGAAACAATCTGTCTCTGTGGCAACTTTGCAGCTTCAAGGCAACATTCGGCAGTAATTCCGTGGTCGATATGGATATCGGCGGGATGGTGGGTTATAAGCACGTCTGGCTGATAGTCAAAGATGCTCTCTTCAATCATAGACACAATTTTATGATGACTGGCATCTTTGAACTGCATGCACGGAATATCATATGCATACACTTCTTCAATGCCAAGTATACAATGACTCGCATAAATTCCTTTTTCAAGGTTATCATCTCTAGTTGGGCTAAATTTACTAAGCAAGCAGATTCGAACTTCATCGCCACTCTTAATTGCTTTGTGAATCATAGCTCCTGCGCCAAGCACTTCATCATCCGGGTGTGCTGCCACTATCAAATATTTCATTCTTCTGTTTTTCCTCCTTATTGATTTCTTCACCTTCTGGCTTTTCTATAATTTGCGCTTTCATCTGGTCATACCAAATGGCTCGCGCTTTAATTTTTCTTTTTTTGGTCACTGCCACTTTCCGGCCCTCAATGCCAAGTTTCCGAACCAGATCATTATAATCAATCTCGCTCTTGCATACGATCATGACATAATTGTATTTTTCATACCGAATCAACTCCATATCCTCGATTTCTCTCTCCTGAGGATTATCATTATTCAGATCAACTCCAAGATCCAGATTCAGGTCTGCCGTCCAATCAGCCAGCAGTTCCAAATCCCACTCACCAGCGTGCGTATTGTCCATAATATTGATGGACCGAAGTTCTGCTTCTGTATATCCGATCAGACGTTTCACATCGACCTCTATATCTGGATCCCGTCTTTCAAGTATGATGGATCTCTGATTTCCTGCAATAACATTGTCATGTTCGTCCACTAAAAAAATGCCGAAGTCCCCAAACATGTCCATGGACCGTTCAAGTTCTTCGGCTTTTTTCTTTGTAATTTTTCGTGGATTACCAAAATTGTGCTTCAAATCGCCAACTTTCATTTTAAGCACTTCGATTCTTTTTTCTCCCACAATATCCTACCTTTCCATGCAAACATCACCTCCGTGTTATAATGGTGGCATTCATACAATCAGGAGGTGGCACCATGTATAACGGGGATGAAAAACTTATTAATGACGGTAAGTACATGCCATACACCATGCAAAATTTCTGGCAATGGGCGTACTCAAACATCCTACACAACATGCAGCGAGGAACTTTCGCAGAGTTTATCGTTCGCTGCGCGCTGGAGGATGGCAACATTCCAACCAGATCAGAAACCGGTACCGGCACCGAGCCGTATGACCTTGAGGGACCAATCATCAAATCAACAGGAAAAGCAGCGCGGCTTGAGGTGAAATCAGCGGCCTTTGTCCAGGCCTGGGATATCAAACACCCAGATCGTGCAAATTTCAGCATTGCTCCGGCAAAAATTCCTGATGAAACAGGAGATTATCCAAAATCTGCAGATCGTCAGCGTAATAATGATATCTATGTCTTTACGCTATACACTGCAACTGACCGGAGGAGAAATATTCTCGACCTGTCGTGGTGGGAATTCTATGTCTTGCCTACATACAAAATCGAGGCCGACTCTCAACTGTGTAAGCAAAAGACAATTTCCCTCAAACGGGTCCGTGAATTATGCAAGCCGCTGTCATACAATGAACTGTGTCCAACCATCATTGCAGCCTGTGATTCCATTCCACTGAATCAAAATCAGTGAATTTTCAGCAACGAAAAAGCAGCCACTCTCTTTCGAGATCATGACTGCTTTTACCGTGTTCGCTAAGGTCACAGAAAAAGACCGGCTCGCCCAGCCCTTTTCATGTACTTTTGGGAAGAAAATTACATGGCTTTTCTGGTGACGTTATGGTTTTCTGTTGGCTGATACCATATTAACATTGGAATTTTCCAAATACAACCTCACTTTTTTCTCACTTTCCAATTCATCCATCTATATGAGTTCCGCATAGCCGCAGGATGCCTTTATTTACTGCATTCCGAGCAAATATACGGCAATAATCTTGCACGCTATTCCGAGATCCCTGTAGACGATTTTCTCACTGATATTTTCGGTCTCAGCAATCTCCTTCACGCTTTTCGCCTCATCAGCAATATACATGGCATACAGTTCCCGGAACCTACGCTTTCCCTCTTCACTGGAAGATTTTTCACATTCTTCCTGGTAAAGCCTGATCGCATTCTCTATGCTCTGAATGCAATAAAGATTTTCCTGCCGCTTCTTTTCCTGGTCGATGATAACCGTTTCCGACTTGCTGACCAGCTCATTGGAATTTCCCATAAGGTCCTCAATAAAGCGCCACCGCAGCTCTATTTTTTCTGCCTCAGTAAATTCCCGTTCCTCGGACAGCGTGGCTTTCATCCGGCGGTACGAACTCAGCATCTTTTTGGTCCGCCTCACCTTATCTTCATTTCTGGATTTCTTCTTTTCGTTTTTGGCCCGCTCATCCTTATATGCTTTAACCCCTGCTCTGCTTGCAATAGCTGCAATCTGATTCAACTGATCCTGCGATAATATGTATTTTTCGCTGCCATCCATCCTGCCATCCTCCTTGACCGATCATTTATTTTAAGATATAATGCTCATAGGTCGTTGAGCTGCCTCATAAATGATTGAGGTGGCTTTTCTTTTTTGTCAAACCAAAATTTCAGTTTACCGATGGTACCAGATCATCTTACCGTCTGCCATTTTTAATTCCACTTTGTCCGGATAATTGATGCTATCCATGCAGGCGTGAAACCTCATGTCATGGATTTCCAGTGCAGACTTATGGTTACTTTCGCACTGCTTACACTCATTTTTGTCTTTGTACTGCGTACCGCAATGGTCGCATACATATAATTGTAAACTTTTCATATTTTGCGCTCCAAATCTTAACCTGCATCAAAAAGCACTTCTGCATCGGGTAATGAATTGTCTACTGTTTTCCATTTAGCTTCTACCTGTTCATATTTTCTGTCAAACTCAAATGTAGGTCTAAAATCACCATCGCCATCAGAATAAAATTCAACCATAGACGAATGACCTATTTTCCCACAACTTTCCATCCAATGTAACATCGAGCAAAAATCATTAACCCATCTTTCACTCATTGTTACTCTTATATTAAACTCAACTGTTTTCGCCATATCCACTTTCTCCAAATCTCTTAAATAAACTCCGTAATATCATAGATTTTTGATATATCCAGCAACACCTCTCGCATCTCTGCCTTAGACCAAAGCTGCCGATAAAGCATAGCCATGAGACCGTCAAATGTATCGATGCCAAACTGCAGGTTATCGTAAATGATCTCATCAAATGTCTCATCATCCGTGTAGAACTCCGGCGGCATATCCTCGTTTCTGGCCTTATAAGCCGCTCTGATCAGGTTTCTGGCTGACATATCTGTATCGTAGTCTCTGTACATTGCCTGCCGGTCTTTCACATAGCAATCATTATATGGCAGTTCGAGCATGTCCATTTCTGATACCGATTTAGTGCTTAAATTAATTCCCATCTTTATCTATGACCTCCAAATCTTAATTTAGTTCTCATCCACATGACCATCAATGCGGTACACTGCATCTGAGTAATATGGATAGATTCTTCCATTGTTTTTTCTCTCCCTAGTATCCCTAATCCGGAACAAATCAGCACTCAATGAATCCGGTTCATTTGCCAGAAATACAATACCGCGCCCACATAAACCGGAGCAGCGGAAATGAACAATATCACCTACCCGCATTTCATAACCATTTTTATCAAACTTTCCAGTTCCTATTGCTTTCATATCTGACCTTGTATCCTCCATTCATAATCCAATAGCTTAATCCCATGGTCCTGCCGGCTTCTCGCAACGCTCAAACTCAATTACCCAAACCCGCGGGTTCGCATCCCAACCATAACAGTCAAGATCCGCTTTCTTAATGGTGGAATCCCAAAGCCAAGCAAATTGTTCCTTAGCAATTCCGTACTCTGGATCTACCTCTGTTCCATAATCTTTGCCACTGTATCCGATATCCTCATAAAAAAGATTTCCGACGCCTTCGTTTTCAGCGTCCTTCGGCGTAATATCCTGCAACCGCTCCACCCATACATCGGTCACCTGTAACCAAATTCGTGCTGCTTCTTTCGGCATGTAGATGGACGGATGCCAGTGTATTCTCGTCGAAGTTGCTGTACACCCATAACATCCAGGATGATTTCTACAACTTGCAGGATAGCCACCAGATAAAGTTTCACATGGATCTAAATAATCGCTGTCATAGTCTGCGCGATAGTAATATTTTCCGCATTCCTCCGTCCATGTTTCACGCACATATAAGATATCTCTCGGCCGATATGGCGGCTTCCTAACCGGACTTAATGGTTCTCCACATCTTGCGCAATAAACAACATTGCTTTTTGAATCGTACAAAAACTCATTATGAATGTGCATGCAACTCTCGCAAGCATGCCACTGCAGCTTAACAGCTCGTCTCGTACAGGTCTTTCGCCCGTCCAGAATCGCCCGGACCATTTCTCTATTAAACAGAATTGGTAAAGTTCTCATACATCCTCCATTACTTGGCGCCAAACATCATGGGATTTGTAGTAAGCGCCTTGGATAGTTCTTTCTGTAACTCATCTTTATAGGGAAATGAGATGAGCGGACCGTTCATCCTCTCACAAAGCAACGGAACATCAACATTTTCACACTCTGCAACCGCCTCCATCAACTTATAAGTGCATGTATTCTCTTCAGGGCAATTCCGGCATACTGATGCCAATACACTATAGCTCATATTCCTTCCTTTCATTTAATTCCGACTGCCAGATCTATCGCAACAATCCGGCAGCCGATTGTTTCTATGCGCAGTTTCTATTTCACACCCTAAATCAGCTCTCTAATGTAGATTCCTGCAAATCAAGCCCCTTTGAGTTTTCAATGGCTTCTGCGACAGCACTGGCAGCTTCCATGAGTGATACGGTAAGCATTGTGCCGGTACTCATATCTCTGATTGAAAATACCCCAAGTTCTACGCTCGCAGAAATGTGCGCTTTTGTGGCATCATTCTGTGTAAACTCCTGCTCATTTTCAGGAGAAAAATCAGTCCTGATGCATTCCGTGTCAATCATCACGCCATCGACCGGACCATCGACCGGATTGATTGCCTTTGTCACAGTAATTTCTTTTTCAGATTTATCCATTTTGTTTTATCCTCCACTTAATCAATATATGGGTAATCGTCATCACTGCCAGAATCGTTAGCACCGAACTCATCCGAAATATCATTTGCAGATTCATTGCCATCTGCCGGAGCCGGAAGGGCTACAAATGCATTCCCTTCAATGGCTGCATGCTCGGAACCGGCTTCATCGTCAACCTGTCGAAAATCAGTATCAAAAATAGTCATCTGCTGAGTATTGGCAATTGGCCGCAGAACGTATTCTTTTCTTTCTTCATCCCATACCAGTTCATAGCCGTCACAAATCTTTCCGCCTTTTGCTTCTTTCTTGATCTGCATCATGGATCCCACCTTGTGAGAAAACGTAGGAGTAAGAACTTTTCTGGTACTTCCCTCGATGAGCGGATCATTATTGGGGATCCATTCTGGAGCAAGGCTGATTTCAAGAGAAATTGTCAGTTTGCCCTCCAGACTGTCTTTCTCAACCATATTCTGTAACAGTTTCTGCAGTACTGCGTTGGCATCAGCTCTCATGCCAGAAAGCAGCTCGTCCTCAATATGTAATTCCTGCTGATATGCGTCCATTATTTTTCCACCTTTCCAAACTGAATATTGTTCTTCATCATGAACTCTTTCACTGCCAGTATCTGAGATTTGGTCCCGCGGATAGTAAAGGATGCTTTGTAAATCTTCATATCAGCTTCCTTATCCGCAAATGGATCCGTAATGCCAGGCTTTTCTCCATTTGTCTGAGTGCTTTCTGACTGAGTCCGTGCAGTTTCCGGCTGAACTTGTGCAGTTTCTGGCTGAATCTGTGCAGTTTCTTCGCTGTTCTGGACATTTTTATCCGTTTCCTGCATTGTTTCTGCTTCAACTGGTGATTTAATGCTTTCTGCGGTTTTTGCTGCTTCCTGCTCTCTCCTTCGTTCTTCCGCCTCTTCTTTGGCAGCTTTCTCAAGCTCGGCCTTTCGATCAATTTCTTTCATTCTTCCGGCTTTGTTGAGAGCGGCGGTTATATCTCTTCCGTTCTGCAGGTAATAGTCTGCGGCATATGCTCTGTATTTCTCCTCAACCATCGTATCAATGGTTCTGAGATCCGTATCTGTGCGAAGGATTGCTTTATCGATCTCCTCTTTACAGGATTTGAGTGAAACAGATTTGTTCAGCCACTTAGTATTGAAAATCATATCAAACGAAAGCTTTTCGGCCAGCACCCCGATTTTCTGATCAAAATACGAACGGAGTTCTTCCATTTTTTCATCCCTGACTTTCTCTTCATACTCAGCAACCTGCTTGTCTATCAGTGAAATCGGCTCATCAATCAAAGCAACAACCTCTTTGACCTCGCTCTCAAACGCATAGTACGGAGCCATCAGTGCATTTTTAACCTGGATTCTTCCGTCTGAAATGTTCTTTTTAAGGGCATTGAGGGCAGCCCGATCTTTCTTTGCATCTGGAATCTGCTCGTCAGTGTATGCAATCCCTTTGTACTGATCGGTGACCTCAGAGACATATTTCGTAATCTGCTCTTTATTCCAACCAATCTGCTGCAAAAATTTTCCATCATCCGGATGGTTGATTTTAAGTGATAATTCTTCCATGTTCCTCATTCTCCTACTTGTGCAATAACTACATCAACTCTTGGTCTATCTGAATAAAATTTCCGGCACTGGCAGTCAACAATCTGCGTATCATCCCGATAAGCAAGTTGATTCAAGCTGTCTGCAATCACCTTTACCACATTGTCCATATCCGGCTTTTTTGTCGGTCGGATAAGACCATTGAGCATATCATATCTTTTAACTTTTGATGCTGATTTCGGTATGGAATAATACGCCCTGATCCTCATATCAAGCATGGCAGTATCCGGAAAGCGGAAATCTCCGCACTGAGACGCATATTCAAGTTTGACCAAATTTTCATAACTGGCTGTATCTTTCGGTGTAACTGCCCGCCCAGTGGCTTTCACAAACCTTGGTCGACCTTTTCCCTTTGGCTCGCCGGGAACTGTAAATATGACGGTTGTGCTCATTAAATCTCTCCTTCAAGAAATGCTTCGAGAGTCTCGCATTCCTGTTCATATTTCTGGATTTTATTTTTCAGCTTGTTCAGTCGTGCGAGAACTGCATCGGCTACAGGAGTAGGAATCGAAAGTGCTTTATCAAGCATTCTCTGCTCTTCCTCGGTGAGCTTCGGTTCCTCCTCAAAAACAGATCCATCCTTAACGCTTTCATCAACTTTTTCTTTTGCCGGCGCAGTATTTCGGTTGCTGGTCTTCCGTTTGCTTTTAGGCATCGGTATTTCAGTTTCCGGGATCCCGCCCTTGCGTAAAATTTCTCTGATTGTATCCTCAGGGCAACCGTTAAGCTGCGCGAGAATCGTAATATGACCGACCTTATTATCCGCCTTTTTGAACTTATTAACGATTTCCAGATCACTCATCTGCATGTCTGCTTATCCTCCTACTTTGCCGTGTCAGCATTCTCGGCCTCTTCCTTCACCTGTAGATAATAGTCATACGTCTTCCCGGTTGGTGTCCGGCGCTCCTTGCGCTGCGACACCGTATAACCATTTTTGATAAGGATTCCTGCGACATCAAGCCGATCCTGCTGATTGTAAATTCTGAGTTCCATAGCCTTGCCATTTTCCATAATATCACGCCTCCAAAAGTTTCTTTGTTTCTTTATACCTTCCGGCAGCCTCCTTCTTTCTCCAAGACAGACCCTCTGCCTTTACCGGGTAACACATTTCAAAAATTCTGTCATAAATTCTGCTGTACCGGATATCCTGGCACTCTTTCATCTGCTGAAGATCCAGGTTGGTTGTAAGGATAAGCGGTTTCCCACAGCGGTACCGGCTGTCGATGATGTTGTACACATTTTCGAGCGCATAATCAGTGCTCCGCTCTGTTCCGAGATCGTCAATGATGAGTAATTTTGCCTGATTCAGCCGGGCAATATATTCTTCTCCATCAGTATCAAATCCGCTAACTTCCTGCAGCAGCTTTACAAACGATGTCATAATAACCGAATACTGCCGGTTGATAAGCTCATTCGCAATTACCGCCGCGGTATAGCTCTTTCCTGTCCCAACAGGGCCATAAATCAAAAGGCCCTGATTTTCAACCAACATCACATCGAATTTCTTTATGTAGTTACCAGCAATCCGAAACAGCTTTTCATTTTCCTGATCTACCTTGTAAGTGGACAAATCAGCTTTTCTCAAACGAGAATCCATAAGGGACATCCGGCGAAGCTCATCAACTCTGCGCATCTCATCCTCAAAACGCATTCTGGCATTGATTTTTTCCTGTGCTTCCCGCTCACACAAACATGTGCAATGAACCCTCCGTTTAACAAGCCGGCCAGATCCATCCATCACCGGAAAACTGATTTCTCGTTCAACCCGCTCTCCGCAGGTTAAACAGTACTGGCATCCGTCTTCACCAACAAAATACTTTCTTTCTGCCATATCACTGCCTCCAATCTTTAAACGGGTCATCATCACTTACATCGTGGTGCTCTTCTTTGCTATCCGTGCTTTTAATATAATCAGCAAACGGAGTGCTTTCGGAAAGAAATGTTTTCGGATGCTTTATATATTGCTGTTCAGTCCGCTCCCTGGAACACTTCTCTGCATACGCCGCGGCAGCTTCAAGAAGCTCCGACTCTCTCCAACCATCATTTAACCTGGCCTTATATTTTTTATAAGCCTCTCCCTTGCCTACATGCCTTGGATAAATTTTCCAAAACTCTTCAAAATCTTTCGTATACGCCGGAGCTGCCCTGACCGGTTCTTCTGGCAGAACATTGAGTTTGGGTGACGGCAAATCCTGTTTTTCAGCATCTGGCTTTTGCTCTGAAGCTGCGCTGCGTTTCCGCTCCCGCTCTGCCCTTTTTCTTCTGGCAGCGTCCTCCCTGATCTTAATGGCCTTATACCACTGTTCCTGCCATTCTGACCAATCGTGAATATACAGCCCGGATTCATCATCAATCCAACCAGTAGATATCATGGCATCAACTGCGTTTTCAGGATAGATTCCGCTCCCAATTCCGGCAGTAAGCATTTCCGCAATGTCATCCTTATCAGCTCCGACAATGCGCCCTTCCTTATCTGCATTATTGATTCCCCACAGCCAAAGGCGTACAAGCAACCCAAGAGCTTCATTCTGGCTGCAGCCGATCTCCTTCGCAAGGCTCCTCAGCTTCTTCCCAATGACCTGCTCATGCACGCTTATCCATGCCATTTCATCACCACCATTCCTGGCAGGCCATGTTTAAATACTTGCTGTGAGATCATTGATCGAGATAGGATGTGTCAGAATCCGGTTATGCCGACAGCAATCACAAACATCACATCGGTCCGGGCTGGCTTCTCCATTCTTCACCCGAAGCACTCTCGGAAGGTTTGCTTTAACAACCTGTAATGCCTCATCAAGATAGTTCTGGGTAATCTGTATAATGCGTATATCCGGCTCATTTTCCTTTGTTGCTGCAGCAATGTAAAATGGTAACTGTTTCCCGGTATTCTGCTGAACAATTTCCTGATAAACAGCTCCCTGAATGTCGTATCCCCAATAACGGACGAAATCTAGGTAGCCGATATCCTTCACCCATTTCAAATCTGTGATGGACGCCATTACTTTAAGATCAACGATGGCTACGCCCTCAATGTAACTATCCATCTTGATTTTCCACTTTGCGCCGCCGATTTCACCAGTCATAATCCGCTGCTTCTCACCAGCCATATATTTCATAAAGTACGAGTCCCGCTCAATACGGGCTATGATCTCTTCGGCTTTTTTGTAAGCCGACTTGAGGCCGCCGCTCTGTGTAAAAATATCCGGGTTCTCTGCCTTGAAACTTTCAAGGCTTCCTTCAAAGTAGGAATCTACGTAACTCCCAACCAAAAGCGGAGTGGTCTTCTCCGGGATCCATCTTCCATAAAGCTTTTCAAGCGCTGCATACTCACATGCCAGTTTTCCATAGGTTCCATTAAAATCTTTGAACAGCGATACCGACATGTATTCCAGATTGGCTTCCTTGCTGTAATAATTCTCAGACGATAATTCCATATCTGCTCTACCTCGCTACTGAGTAATATCAATTTCTTCGGCATCATCTTCGCCGCCATCATTACTGCCGTCGGTAATCTGGAAAGGATCCTGCGGCTCGATGAGATCAGGCTTATTGTCTGCATACTCTGCGCTTCCATCTTCCGAATAAACTTTCTGGTCATCCTGGATAGCCCGCTGCATATCAACAGATAAAATACCCCATTTGCTGAGGATCAGTTTGATAACCGTTTTCAGAGCCATGGCCTTAAAATCTGTTGTCCACTTACTTCCATTTTTGCCATTTTCAATGTCGTTTCTATATGCGGACGAATATGTACGAGCATGATTCTCAACCTCCGCGGTAGTCATGAACAGCTCCTTTTTAAATCCGGTAAGCAGCCGGAACCAGGCATAATACCCAACGATATTATCCTCTTTTCCTTCCAGTCTCTGTGTGCACTTTGAAAAGTCATTTACGAACTCAACCTCTCCAGTAATCGGATTGTATGAAACCAGCTCGTCCTTGTAGACGACCGAGCAATTCATTTTTTCATAATATCCAGATCTGATTGCCAACTGGATGAAGCCTTTGTACATCATCTGGAATTGCGCTTCCATGTGTTTCTCCCACGTTCTTGTCTGCGGGTTATACTTACTATTGTTGTAAGGCACGATGGCCGCAAATCCCAAGTTACTGTCAATAGGCAGATCATATGTTGCTGCCACAAAAGCCGCACTCATAATCGTATTGGCCGGACATTTCTTCAACTGGGCCGATCCAGCCACCACATTCGTAATGGATGCCAAAAACTGCGGTGCCTTCTGCCCTAACACTTCTGCGAATTTCTTCTTCACCGTATCCTGCGAAATAATATTTTTCACCTGAACAGCTACATTCACCTGCTCACCATGCTGTATTGCAACTGCATTCTGTTCTGCCATCATCACTCCTCCTTCGCTTCTTTAAATGTTTCGCCAGTCAATTCCATAAACTCCTGGATCGTCATACCTTCAATACATTCACGGCATACCGGTCCTTCGCATGTGTCAATATACTCATCGCCTATAAAAATAGGTTCTTTACACCATGAGCAGATATGGACTGCTATAGGTTCCGGCGCGTTCGGACATCTGCTCACACATGGGTTAAACCCGCACACTGCACACATACAATTTCACCTCCATAATCAGATTTCATTTTTCCTTGTAAAAGCAGTGTTCTCCATGCTGAAACAGAAACTCCAGATTGTCGTTATGCCATCCCGTCGATCCTGCCTGTTCAAAATACAATGCTCCAAGGCTTTCATCCCAGCCGGTCTGTACCATGTAAAGAGCTTCCCAGCAATCTTCGTCCGGCTCCGTCGTATACCATCTGCCTCCGATTTCCATAGGGGCAAACTGCCAACCGGTTCCTGCTTTCTGGTACAGAACTCCTTCTACATCAGTGGGGAACTTGTTCGACTCTACCCGGTTTAAAACAGTTCTGATAACCAGTGCCTTTCCGACTGTGTCCTCTCCCTCAGCTTCTGCCATCGCGATCTTTGCAAGAAGGTAAGCATCTTTGTGATACCAGTTGTAATCCTCCTCGGTGACTGTAGCTTCGCATTCGGTTACGGGCTCATCTGCATATGCAGGATGCTTATGTAATGATCCAGATATTCCAGTTGCAAGATAAATCATGGCTCCACAGGCAACAACCGCGCTGATATTACGCTGTATTTTTCTCATCTTCACAATCATCACTCCTTCCGACCAGCGGCGTTACGAATAATCCAATATTGATTCCTTTGGATTGCTCCACTGCTGCGATAAACTCATCTTCATTATTAATTCCATATTCTTTTTTAAGTATCTCTCTCATCGTGGCAGCATCCATTAAATCACCTATCCATTCAATGCCTTTTCGCCAACTAGCTTCATCTCACTGATAACTTCAGCAAGTGCATCCAATCGTTTCAATATATCTTCCAATGCCGGTTTTTCCTCATCGCTGATAATCCCATCCGCAGCAATGTCTATCAAGCTCTGCTCAATATTCTTAATTTTCTCAGAATCAAATTCACGGATAATCCTAAGTGCAATGCCCTCAATGCTTTTTACCTGCGTGGCTATTGGCATAGTCTTCCCAATAGGACATTCGTGCTTGCAGTATCCTGTTTTCAATTCCGGGCAGTTATACAGATCTGCCATAATTACAACTTTATCGACTGGGACAACTTTTGTAATCCCAAGTTCATAATCAGCCAGTGTGGATGATGAAACACCAATAAGTTCCGATGCACCTTCCCGGCTGTACAGCTTGTCATTATATATTGCCGCGTTTTTTCTGGCACGAAAGTATACATTGTCATTCTCTTTCATGCAGCCACTTCCCATTTCGTTCACCATCCTTTCGGGATATACTTTAATCATCGTTTAGCGAACAGGCTGTATCCGGGATATTCAGTTCATCGCTAATCAACTTGACTATTGGCTCGGCATATATCCTTCCATTCACAACGCCAGATGTATACTCTCTTGTCTTGCCAATTTTCATGGCCAAGTCGGCTACTGACATATCCCGATCAATAAGCGCGTGCTTCGCCATCTTGCACCACGGTGACAGCTGTCTTGCCATCCATCTCCCTCCTTCCATTACGGTTTTGTAATTTACATTTCCGTAGCCAAATGGTAGAATGGAAATGTATTTTACATTTCGTATGGCTTTTCCATTATCATTGCCATTACGAAATGTTGTAGTGTTTTGTAACTTACATTGTAATCGTAATTGGAAATTTCCAATTTGTCAAATCTTTTTTGGTCTTTTCCAAATATTTTCGGAGGTAAAATTATGTCAGCTCTCATTGACCGTATGACATCAATCATGAAACAACATGGGATCAATGCAAAAAGACTTACCGAAGAGCTTGGCATTTCAAGCTCATCTTTTACAGATTGGTCAAAAGGAAAAGGAACTCCAAGTCTTGATAAGTTAGTAAAGTTTGCAGACTATTTTGATGTATCCTTAGACTATTTGGTATATGGGAAAGAGAAATTCGCAAACAATACTTTGGAATTTTCCAATCATCTTGATTGTGAATTGCTAGAAAAATTTCACGCCTTGTCCCCGGACTTACAAGAAAGGCTCCTGATATATGCTGACGGTATGATTGCGGCAATGCCGAAACCGGCTGATGACGAAAAAAGATTATCCGTATTGTGAACTATCTAAGGAGATGAATATATGCCACTAGTGACAAGCACAAGCCGTTTTGTGCTGAATGGCAGAAACTCGGATGTAACCATGGCTGACTTCGTTGAGTGGTACTATTCGAATACGACAGCACCTGCTGTCCGCTCTATTTTGGCAGAATACATAGTAGTTTCTGCCATTGGTGCTGTTGACTCAAATACCAAAAGGCATATCCATTTACATTCAGAATCTATAATCCATTATCGAGGATACCGCCTGACCGTAGAATCAGCCGCATATTTGGAATCTGCAGATCCAGCTCACCCAACTCACATTTCATTCAAACTACACAATCAACGCTCAGATGTCTGCATATTCTGTGTATTTAATGGCACAAATGCTGATGATTCTCTTTTGAATTTGGACTTATGGGATTTTTATGTTACGCCATCAGACATCTTAAATGGGCGCAAAGTCATCACTCTTCCAAAACTTATTTCTTTCAGTCCAATCATGTGTAATTACAGCAGCATTGAAAATGCTGTTTTAAGCGTAGTATAGGTCCAGGATCACTTGGGCCTTTATTTTATGGAGGATTTTATATGCAATACAAAGAATCGAATATAAGGCGAAATAACCGCGTTGCCATTTATGTTAGAGTCTCGACCGTGTATCAGGCCGACAAAGATTCTCTTCCGATGCAAAAACAGGAACTCATATCATATGCAAAGCTAATGCTCGGAACAGATGATGTCGTAATTTTTGAGGACGCAGGTTACTCTGGAAAAAATACCATCCGACCAAAGTTTCAGGAAATGATGGAAAAGATACGGGTCGGTGCTTTTACACATCTCCTTGTTTGGAAGATTGACAGAATTTCAAGAAACCTGCTCGATTTTGCAGCAATGTATAACGAACTCAAAAAGCTCGGCGTCACATTCGTAAGTAAAAATGAGCAATTCGATACCAGCACTGCTATGGGTGAAGCCATGCTCAAAATCATACTGGTATTCGCAGAGCTAGAGCGAAACATGACAGCCGAACGTGTCACAGCAACAATGATATCCAGAGCCGGAAATGGACTGTGGAACGGAGGCAGGGTTCCGTATGGGTATTCTTACAATGCCGAAGATCAGACTTTCTCTTTGAACTCAAACGAGGACAACATAGTTCACATGATTCATGACAAATATGAGGAACTCAGATCCCTAATCCGCCTCGCGCGGTATTTGAATGAAAAAGGTTACCGGACACGGGCCGGAAATGAATGGTCTCCAGTATCTCTGCTCATCATTCTTCGCAGTTTCTTTTACTGTGGAGACTATCAGTACAATCGCCTAAAAGAAGGGGACCGGCAACAACCGAAAGATAAATCAGAATGGGTTACAGTGAAAGATCACCACATAGCAATCATTTCAAGAGATCAGAAAGAGCGAATTATAGGAATTCTGGATACAAACTCTAAGCTATGTAAAGACCATAACATATACAGTACAACACACACTCACATTTTCGCTGGCCTGCTGATCTGCAGCAGCTGTGGGAAAACAATGGGTGCTTCCCCCGCCGCGGCAAAAAAAGACTGGCAGTATTCAAAATATATATGTTCTACTCGCCGCAGTTCTGTCGCATGTGCTGGAAAAGCAACATCTGATCCAATTATTGGGGAATTCGTATTCAACTACATTCTCAATATGCTGAACGCACAAAATAATTTCAAACGCATATCATCACCTGCCGAATTGCAAGACATGCTTCTACTAGGAAACACCTTCTGTAATGTGGACCATATAGAATCGGACGGCCTAAACGATCTTTATAATGTTCTTGTGTCTGGAAACATAGAAGGCGAGGTGTATGGAAAAGACACCAAAATAAAGGATCAGGCACCGGCCATATCAGATTTGTCCAGATTACGATCAGAAAAGCAACGCCTGGAACGTGCAATGGACCGGCTGACAAATCTGTATCTATACTCTGATGACGCAATGTCCGAACGCGAATACATTATCCAGAAAACAAAGCTGGCTGATTCAATCTCTGAAATTGACGATCAAATAGGATTTGCAACCTCTGGTGGTTGGCAGCAATCCATATCTGACGAACTTTTCATTCAACGGGCAAGCCAGTTCATTATTTCTCAAAAACTGTCTGGAAGAAACTATGTCAGCTATAAACGCCTGGCAATCTCCACTGACGCAAAGGTTCTCCAGTCTTTTGTCCGCAGCATTATTGATAGCATTACTATGGATTCTGGGCGTGTGAAGCAAATTATCTTCAAAAACGGACTCTCTCATATATTCGTGTATAAATAGCAGAAATAGCCCTAAGACAATGCAATCTTAGGGCTATTATATTAAGCTATGTTATTTGCTATTTCAGAAACACTAATGTCTTCCTTGAAACGTTCTCCATCAGCAGTACGTAACAAAACGAAACGAATAGTAGTATCATTACAGTGTGGACCTTCAATCTCTTTGATTCTTGCCGTTCCATCCGCAACACTTCTGATTGTCTTTTCTGCCAGATCCAGGATGGCTTTTCGGTTGGCTCCGCAGAGCTGTTCAGTCTTGGTTCTCAGCTTTGTGTCTTTCTTTGGAGTTGGCTTCTTCTCCTCAACCGGCATCTCATAGCTTTCTGAGAATGTGATCTTGTAATACGGTCCGTACTGGTTCTTCATCTCTTTCAGGCAAACTTTCATGCAATTCCCGGAACCAATACTAACATCCACCTGCATTTCATTTCCTTCCTGGGTTACCCCAAGAACTTTCTCTACCTTTACATCCAGTTTCTTTTCAATCGTCCCGATCATCTTCTTGCTTTCCATAGTGTCTTCCTCCTGGTGGTTCTATGTTTCATTGTTTTATCGTACCCGTACGATAGCACTGCACCCGACATTGTCAATAGTTTTACAGATATTTATTTTCATAAGACAGAAAAAAATTCCAGGGACTGTTCTGGCCCCTGGAACTCTATCATTTTACAAATGTAATATTTTGTGTCATTTTACAAACATCGCATCCCCAAAACTAAAGAAACGGTACCGTTCCTTAATTGCTTCGTTATACGCATTCAGAATATGTTCCCGTCCTGCCAGTGCAGAAACCAGCA
>OHAC01001673.1_pt1 | contig 19724 bp, 20 predicted proteins | sample 1577051 | NCBI WGS metagenome assembly OHAC01 (sample SAMEA3541499, study PRJEB24748) | human gut metagenome | biome: human gut; feature: human-associated habitat; material: faeces | place: China | collected 2012 | reverse complement strand
AAAGCTATTATGCAAAAAAACACGATGAAAGCTCGGGAACAGCCAGTGAAATCCTTGAAGGCAGGAATATCCTTTTGGCAGAGGACAATGATCTGAATGCAGAGATTGCAGAAGCAATACTTGAGCGTGCCGGTCTTAAGGTTGAACGTGTGGAGGATGGCATTCAGTGTGTAAACAGGATAATAAAAATGCCGGCGAGAACATATGATATGATCCTCATGGATATACAAATGCCCCAAATGAATGGTTATAAAGCAACACAGGAAATCAGACACTTGCCAGATAAGGATAAAGCGTGTATACCGATCATTGCAATGACGGCAAATGCATTTGAAGAAGATAAGCGGGATGCTGTTGCAGCCGGAATGAATGACCATATTGCAAAGCCGGTTGATCTGAGTATTTTAATATCTGTCATCGCAAAATATATAGGATGAAACAAGTTAAAGCCTGTTATTGCGTTCTAAAAAAAAATCCTGTATAATACCAAACTGTAATATTGTATCATTCAGCGAACAGAGAAATACGCTGTGAATCATTAAAAGAAGTCAGGAGGACATAAGTACATGCGAGTCGATGCGGACGATTTTGCCCGACCTTGCAGCTGCGGGAGGGAGCACCACATAGACGTTAAGGAAATCATTATTGAATCGGGAGCTATCGGGAAACTGGAAAAGGAAATGTCAGACGGTGATCTGAAAGAATATATTTCCCCGCTTCTGATCTGTGACACCAGCAGTTACAAAGTAACAGAAGAACTGATGGAAGATATCTACGACCGGTGTCAGGTACTGATCCTGGATGCCGAAGATCTTGAAGCAGATGAGAGAGCTGTGGAGATCGTGGAAAATTATATGGAAGAGGATATTGATCTTGTACTTGCGGTAGGTGCAGGTACTATTCATGACCTCAGCAGATTTGTTGCCCATCAGTACCGGATTCCTTTCGTTTCTGTGCCCACCGCAGCCAGTTCAGACGGATTTACTTCTACAGTGGCAGATATGACGTGGAATGGCGTGAAGAAAGCAGTGACAGCTGAGGCACCTCTTTATGTTTTTGCAGATACGGATATTTTTGCGAAAGCACCGAAGAGACTTACAGCAGCAGGTGTGTCGGACATTTTGGGTAAATATATTGCCCTGGCTGACTGGAAGATATCCAGTCTCCTTACCGATGAATACTACTGTGCAGAAGTGGTAAATCTGGAAACAAGAGCACTGCGGATGGTGAAGGATAACCTGAAGGAGATTGCAGCAGGAGAGGAAGATGCCTGTGAGAAGCTGATGTATGCACTGGTACTTTCAGGGCTTGCCATGCAGATGACCGGGAATTCCAGACCAGCATCAGGAGCAGAGCATCATCTTGTTCATCTTTGGGATATGGAAGTTCTTAACGGACATCTGGATGCACTTCATGGGGAAAAAGTTTCAGCAGGAACCATGGTTGCCCTTATTGAATATAAGAAGATTGCAGATGCTATCCGCAGAAAAACCTGTAAAGTGCATACTCACATAGAGGAAGACCGGGAATTTCTGCAGAGCACATTCGGGAAAAAAGGTGTTCTCAATGCTATCGAGAAGGAGAATGCACCGGAACTTCTGGATGCGATCAGCACAAGACAGCTCAGTGATGCACTGCCGGAGATCATGCAGATCATTGATGCGCTGCCAGCTGTGACAGATATGCAGGAAATGATGAGCAAGGCCGGGTGCGTAAGCAGAGTCCGTGATATCGGATTGCCGGGAGAAGCGGTTTCCGACAGTCTCCGACTTGCACCGTATACAAGAAGAAGGATGAGCCTTCTGAGACTCCGTAAATTATTGATATATTAAGTACAGATAAAAGACTTCAAAATTTTTTTGCAGGAAAGGCAGGGATGAACGGTTTGATGAGAGTAGGAATGGGATATGATGTACATAAGCTGACAGAAGACAGAGATCTGATTCTTGGCGGAGTGAACATTCCCTGGGAAAAAGGTCTTCTGGGACATTCTGATGCAGATGTACTGATACATGCCATTATGGATGCGCTTCTGGGAGCAGCAGCTCTAGGCGATATCGGAAAACATTTTCCGGACACAGATCCGGCATACAAAGGAATTTCCAGTGTGAAGCTCCTGGTGCATGTGGCAGGACTTTTGAAAGAGAATGGTTATGCAGTAGGAAACATCGATGCAACCATCATTGCCCAGAAGCCGAAGATGGCACCGCATATTCCAAAGATGAGAGAGAACATTGCACAGGCACTTGGAATTGAGATATCACAGCTGAATATCAAGGCAACCACAGAAGAGGGCCTTGGTTTTACAGGACAGGGAGAGGGAATCTCCTCTCAGGCAATCTGCTCCCTGTATAGAATCGGGAAATTGGAGGAAGAGTAACATGAAGATTTTTAACACACTGACAAGGAGAAAAGAGGAATTCGTACCTCTGGAAGAGGGCAAGGTAAAGATGTATGTCTGCGGACCTACTGTATATAATCTGATCCATATCGGAAATGCCCGCCCTATGATCATTTTTGATACGGCACGAAGATATATGGAATATAAAGGATACGAAGTAAACTATGTATCCAACTTCACGGACGTAGATGACAAGATCATCAAGAAAGCCATTGAGGAAGGAGTTTCCGCAGAGGAGGTCTCCACACGCTATATTAAAGAGTGCAAGAAAGATATGGCAGACATGAATGTTAAACCGGCTACAACAGCGCCGCAGGCTACGCAGGAGATCCAGGGAATGATCGACATGATCCAGACTCTCATTGATAAAGGCTACGCTTATCCGGCAGCAGATGGAACTGTATACTTCCGCGTAAAGAAATTTAAGGAATACGGTAAACTCTCTCACAAGAACCTGGATGATCTTCAGTCAGGATTCCGTTCCCTGAAAGTATCCGGCGAAGATCAGAAAGAAGATCCGCTTGATTTCGTACTCTGGAAACCGAAGAAAGAGGGCGAGCCTTCCTGGCCGTCACCATGGTGTGACGGCCGTCCTGGCTGGCATATTGAGTGTTCCGTTATGTCCAAGAAATATCTTGGCGAGGAGATCGATATCCATGCAGGTGGAGAGGATCTGATTTTTCCGCATCATGAGAATGAGATCGCACAGAGTGAGTGCTGCAATGGCAAAATTTTTGCAAGATACTGGATGCACAACGGTTTCCTGAACATCGATAACCGCAAGATGTCCAAATCTCTTGGAAACTTCCGTACAGTCCGCCAGATTGGTGAGCAGTATGATCTTCAGGTGCTTCGTTTCTTTATGCTGAATGCACATTACAGAAGCCCATTAAACTTCAGTGCAGATCTGATGGAAGCTGCAAAGAACTCTCTGGAGCGTATCCTGGAGGCAGCAGGCAAACTTAAGGACCGTAAAGACAATGCAGCCAAAGAGAGCATTACAGAAGAAGAGCTTGAACTTCTCAAAGAAGCAGAAGGCTTTGTTACCAAGTTTGAAGATGCCATGGATGATGATTTTAACACAGCAGATGCCCTGGCTGCAATCTTCGAGCTTGTCAAATTCGCAAATACAAATGTAGATGAGAACAGTTCCAAAGAGTTTGCAGGCGGTCTTTATGAGGAGCTTTTCAAGCTCAGTGATGTACTTGGTCTGAAGATTGAGAAGAAAGAGGAAATCCTTGACAAAGAGATCGAAGATCTGATTCAGGAGCGTCAGGCTGCAAGAAAAGCAAAAGACTTCAAGAGAGCAGATGAGATCCGTGATGAGCTTCTCAAGAAAGGTATCATTCTTAAAGATACAAGAGAAGGTGTGAAATGGCAGAGAGCTTAAATCGTCTTAAAGAGCTGTTTGCTCTTAAAGATATAGATCTTCGGACTTATTCACCGCTGACGCTGGCTTATATCGGGGATGGTGTTTACGAGCTTGTGATCCGGACAATCCTTGTAAAAAAAGCAAACTGTCCGGTAAATCGACTTCATAAAAAAGCCAGCAGCCTTGTAAAAGCGTCTGCTCAGTCTGGAATGATGGAAGCGATTGAGCCGCTTCTGACAGATGAGGAAAAAAATGTTTACCGCAGGGGAAGAAATGCTCATTCTGCTACTATGGCGAAACATGCTACTATGGCAGATTACAGACGTGCCACAGGTTTTGAGGCACTGATGGGATATCTGTATCTGAAAGAGGATTTTTCAAGGATACTGGAACTGGTCCGCGCAGGACTTGAGAAGGAGGAGTTTAAAGTTGACTGAGATGATAGAAGGAAGAAATGCGGTTCTTGAGGCATTTCGTTCCGGTAAATGTGTAGATAAACTTTTTATACTGGATGGATGCCAGGATGGTCCGGTGCGTACTATCGCAAGAGAGGCCAGAAAGCATGATACGATTGTGAAATTTGTTCCAAAGGAACGTCTGGATTCCATGAGTGAGACTGGTGCACATCAGGGAGTGATCGCTCAGGTAGCAGCTTATGATTATTCCACAGTAGAGGATATCTTGAAGAAAGCAGAAGATAAGGGAGAGGCTCCTTTTATCATTCTTCTTGATAATATCGAAGATCCTCATAATCTTGGAGCTATCATCAGAACTGCCAATCTTGCAGGAGCTCATGGCGTGATCATCCCGAAACACAGAGCTGTAGGTCTGACAGCTACAGTAGCGAAGACTTCTGCAGGTGCATTGAATTATACACCGGTAGCCAAAGTAGCCAATCTTGGACAGACCATTGATGAGCTGAAGGAAAAAGGCATCTGGTTCGTTTGTGCAGATATGGATGGTGAAGTGATGTACAGACAGAATCTGACAGGTCCGATCGGTATTGTGATCGGAAACGAAGGAAACGGCGTCAGCCGTCTTGTGAAAGAAAAATGTGACTTTACAACTGCGATCCCGATGAATGGAGATATCGATTCCCTGAACGCTTCCGTAGCTGCAGGAGTCCTTGCTTTTGAGATCGTAAGACAGAGAATGTCAAAATAAGCATATAACAGCAGAAGCTGTGCGGAGAAAAAATGTGCCGATATAATGAAACAGCGGATGAAACACTGATCAGAAGGCTTCGGGCCGGGGAATCCGCTATTGCAGATTATCTTATGGAAAAGTACAAAGGACTGGTCAAAAAAAAGGCCCGTGCCATGTTCCTCATAGGAGGAGATACCGATGATCTGATCCAGGAAGGTATGATCGGACTGTTTAAGGCAGTGCGTGATTACCAGCCGGACAGGGAGGCTTCTTTTCAGTCCTTTGCTAATTTGTGCATTGACAGGCAGATTTACAGTGCAATCAAAAGTTCCAACCGCCAGAAGCATCAGCCGTTGAACACATATGTATCATTGAGCAGCAGTGAAACAGAAGAAGATCTCAGAGATACTTATGCAGAGCATGATAATCCGGAGTCGATCCTTATTGACAGAGAGAATGTAAGTGCTTTGGAGAATGAGATGGAAAAGAGTTTAAGCTCTCTAGAAAACCGGGTGCTGCATCTGTATCTGGAAGGAAATAGCTACATTGAAATCGCAGAGATCCTGGGGAAAACACCTAAATCTATTGACAATGCACTGCGCAGAATCCGTAAAAAAATAAAAAAATATTTCTGAATAATTCTTCTTGATTCTCTTTCATTTTGAGAATAAAAGTATTACAATAAAGGGTAAAAGAAGCGGAAAAAGAAAGGAGACCAAGACCATGGCAAAGATCAATAAATATTGGGGACTGGTTGCTGTAGGCGCACTGACAGCTGCGGCAGCAGGTGCAGTTGCAGCACTTGTGACAAGAAAGAAAGCGTATGAAGAAGACTTCGAAGATGATTTCGATGATCTTGACGATTTTGAAGAAGACGACAAGAAAGAAGAAAAAGAAGAGAAAGAAGTTTTCCAGGACTGGGATAAGACAACATCTGAGACTGTAGATGCAGCGAAAGAAGAAACATCGGTTGAGGATAAAGCTGAGGAGGATTCCGAGGAAGGATCTGAGACAGAGGAATCTTTAGAAGAAGCAGCAGAGACGGAAACTGCTGAGAACGGAGACGAGACAGACAGCACAGAGGAATAAAAAAAGAAATCCCACAGAAATTACCGATAAAAGCGGATTGATTCTGTGGGATGTTTTTTTAGAGCATTTAACCAAAAAAATAAAGCTGCTGACGGGAATCGAACCCGTGACCTCCGCCTTACCAAGGCGACGCTCTACCGACTGAGCCACAGCAGCTTGTTTTGCGATGTTTGCACCGCTCACAGTTGTTTATATTATCAGATGAAAGGCATATTGTCAACAGTTTATTTTGAAAAAAATTCATCAGGTATTAGGCTGCTAAGTATTATGTGAAATATAGGATAATTAAAAAGATACCGCAAGAGCATCTGTAATGATGTTTTGCGGTATCTTTTGAGAAAAAAACAGTTGTTATTTGAAAACAATCTGGGTTTCAACGCAAGCGTTTGTTTTCTGATTGCGTGTATAAATGGATAAAATATAATTTCCCTTTCCACCTGTTGCACGTACTTTAGCAGAAGTAAATTTGCCGGCATGCTTGTAATCACCGTAAGCGGCATAAAAAGATTTAGTAACAAATCCTTTTTTATCTTTTATCTGGACACGATCAACAATCCAACCTTTTTTAGGAGTTAATTTGAAGGTCTGGGTTTTTTTGGAGTAGGCATTATAACTCATATAAATTTTATCAGTTTTATTAAATCTGCTTCCGGAAATACGGGTATTTCCAAGTTTTGAAGAAGAAACCGGGTTCTGATAATTTAAAATAATAAATGGATATTTATCAATTTCCTTAAATGTTGTTTTGTAGGAATCATAGCTGTTCAGGTATGTGGTGGTAACTGTTGTTTTTCCGGCTTTTGTTGGATAGAAAGAATACCAGTAGTAACCATAAAGATCTTTTCGGGTAGTTTTTACTTTTCCGATTTTTTTGTTATAGGCGAATTTGACTTTCTGTTTTGGGTGAAAAGAGCCGACCATTTTGCTGCAGCCAATACGAGGCTGAAGATAGACATATTCTTTTGCCATTGTTTCAGTGACAGTCTTCGCAGACACCGGAACAGCAGATAAAACTACTACCAGAGCTACAATAAGTGTCAGAAATTTTTTGAAGTGCTTTTTCATAACTTTTTCCTCCTTAGAATGTATGAAATTTAATACATATTTATTATATTCCTGCGATATAGTAGTGTCAATAATGTACGATCATGACAAAACATGAGTAAAAATGTAAAAACATAAGAAAACTTTTAATTAAATACAGTTTTTGTGGGTTTCAAAAACTCAAAATTTATGATAAGATAAAACATCAGGATGATATTTAGGAGGGAGATCAATGGACAACGAGACAGTTTCCAAGAATTTTATTGAGAATATTATAGACAAAGATCTTGCAGAAGGTGTGTACGACACTGTGCATACACGTTTTCCGCCGGAGCCGAACGGCTATCTTCATATCGGACATGCGAAATCCATACTTTTAAACTATGGACTGGCTCAGAAATACAACGGAAAATTCAATCTTCGTTTTGATGATACCAATCCTACAAAAGAGAAATCAGAATTTGTAGAATCCATCAAGGCTGATGTGAAATGGCTCGGAGCAGACTGGGAAGACAGACTTTTCTTTGCATCTGACTATTTTGACCAGATGTATGAAGCGGCTGTGAAGCTTATTAAGAAGGGTAAGGCTTTTGTATGTGACCTGACAGCAGATCAGATCCGTGAATACAGAGGAACCCTTACAGAACCAGGTAAAGAGAGCCCGTACAGAAACCGTACAGTAGAGGAGAACCTCCAGCTCTTTGAAGAGATGCGCGAAGGTAAATACGGCGATGGAGAGAAAGTTCTCCGTGCGAAGATTGATATGGCGTCACCGAATATGAATATGCGTGATCCGGTTATCTATCGTGTGGCACGTATGACACACCATAATACAGGTGATAAATGGTGTATCTACCCGATGTACGATTTTGCTCATCCGATCGAGGATGCTATTGAAGGCGTAACACATTCTATCTGTACACTGGAGTTTGAGGATCACAGACCGCTTTATGACTGGGTTGTAAAAGAACTGGAGTATCCGCATCCACCGAAACAGATTGAGTTTGCGAAGCTTTATCTGACCAATGTTGTTACCGGTAAACGCTATATCAAAAAACTTGTGGAGGACGGCATCGTAGATGGCTGGGATGACCCGAGACTGGTTTCCATCGCTGCACTTCGTCGACGTGGATTTACACCGGAATCCATCCGTAAATTCGTAGAACTCTGCGGTGTTTCCAAGGCTAACAGCTCTGTTGATTATGCAATGCTTGAGTACTGCATCCGTGAGGATCTGAAGCTGAAACGTCCGCGTATGATGGCAATTCTTGATCCGATCAAGCTTGTGATCGATAACTATCCGGAAGGACAGGTAGAGTATCTGGAAGCCCCGAACAACATGGAGAATGAAGAACTGGGTACCAGAAAGATTCCTTTCAGCGGAGAGCTTTATATCGAGCGTGATGATTTCATGGCTGAGCCGCCTAAGAAATATAAACGTCTTTACATTGGAAATGAAGTGCGTCTGATGAATGCATATTTCGTGACCTGTACAGGATATGAGGCAGACGATGACGGAACGATCCGTGTGGTACACTGCACATATGATCCTGAAACCAAGGGTGGAAATGCTCAGGATGGCCGTAAGGTAAAAGGAACCATTCACTGGGTAGAAGCATCCAATGCAGGTAAAGTTGAGGTGAGACTTTACGAGAACATCGTAGATGAGGAAAAAGGTGTTTACAATAAGGAAGACGGATCTCTCAATGTAAATCCGAATTCCCTCATTGTAACAAGTGCTTACGTAGAGCCGGAACTTCTCAAAGCAAAAGGCTATGACAGCTATCAATTCGTCCGCAACGGATTCTTCTGTGCAGACATTCACGATTCCCGGGAAGGTGCACCGGTATTTAACCGTATCGTTTCCCTGAAGAGTTCTTTCAAACTGCCGAAAGCCTGAGAAAACAAATAAAGATTAACAGATACGCCGGGATGTATATTTCCCGGTGTATTTTTTTGCCGGTTGCACCTCTCCCGGAAAAAGGTTATACTGGTAACACAGGAAAGAGAGGAACACATAGATGAAAAAAATCGTACTTGCTTCCGCATCTCCGCGGAGACGGGAACTTTTAAGCCAGGTCGGCGTAACATTTGAAGTGATGCCAGCTGATGGCGAAGAACGAATCACCAGCACAGAACCTTCAAAAGTCGTGGAGGAGCTTTCCTATCAGAAAGCTATGTTCACAGCCAAAGCTCTGGAAAAGCAGAATGGTCATGTGCCGGAGGGTTTTGCAGTGATCGGTGCCGATACCATTGTATCCTATGAAGGCAGAATTTTAGGAAAGCCTTCCGGCAAAGAAGATGCAGTCCAGATGCTCCGTATGCTTCAGGGAAATACACATCAGGTTTATACAGGCGTTACGATACTGGCAGAAGAAAACGGCAGCTGGAAGTCCCTTACATTTTTTGAATGTACAGATGTGATTTTTTACCCGGCAACAGATGAGGAGATCACAGCATACGTAGAAAGCGGAGATCCTATGGATAAAGCAGGAAGCTACGGTATTCAAGGGGCCTGGGGAGCCTATGTGAAAGGAATCCGGGGAGACTACAACAATGTGGTAGGCCTGCCTGTGGCAAGACTGATCTACGAGACGAAAAAAAACGGAATAAACCTGAAAGGATGAAAAAATGATAAAAGCGTGTATATTTGACCTGGACGGAACACTTGCAGATACACTGGAATCCATGGCTTATGTAGCTAATGAGATCATGGAAAAATTCTCACTGAAACCTCAGCCGACAGATAATTTCCGGTATTATAGCGGCGAAGGTGCAGACATGCTGATCAAAAGATGTCTTATTGATGCTGGTGATCCGGAGCTCATTCATTATGAAGAAGTAAGAGAGCTCTATCGAAAAAAATTCGACGAGGATCCTTTATATAAGGTGGTTCCATACAAGGATATGCCTGAGACAGTTGAGGAACTGAAGGCAAAGGGAATGAAGCTGGCAGTCTGCTCCAACAAGCCGCATATCGCCGCACGGAAAGTAGTGAAGGCTATGTATGGGGACATTTTTGACGAAGTTATGGGACAGCAGGAAGGAATCCGCAGAAAACCGGCACCGGACGGCCCTTTAAAGATTGCGGAAAATTTCGGGGTAAAACCAGAAGAATGTATGTACATCGGGGACACCAAGACAGATATGAAGACAGGTAAGGCGGCGGGCATGTATACAGTTGGCGCACTCTGGGGATTTCGTGACAGAGCGGAACTGGAAGGAAACGGCGCAGATGTAGTTGCCGGTGGCCCGAAGGATCTGCTTTCTGTATATAAGGAGAAGAATCATGATTAAGATGGTGTCCAGTGATCTGGACGGAACCCTTCTTACAGGTGGCAGCCAGACGATTCCGGAGGAGATTTTTTCCCTGATAAAAGAACTGAAAGATATGGGGATTCTTTTTGTGGCAGCCAGCGGAAGACAGTATGCCAATATGCGGAATCTTTTTTTACCGGTAAGGGATGATATGGCATTTATCAGTGAAAACGGCGGTCTTGCAATTCAAAATGAGAAGCTTCTTTATTGCGACAGCTTTGATAAAGATCTTGTAATGGAGATCATTGAGGCAATCCATGAGAAAAAAGACGCTGAGTTTTCCTGCTCTACAAAAGATTTTTATTATATCATGCCAAAAACAGAGCATTACCGTCATCTGATGGTGGAAGAAGTAAAAAATCAGTGCAGAATCATAGAAAGCCTGGATGAGATCACAGACCCCTGTATGAAGGTGGCAGTTTATGAACGCAATGGAATGACAGAAGAGTCTATCCGTTACTGGAGAGAACGGTTCGGGGATCGCTGTACAGTTGTTACATCGGGATTTGCGTGGGTGGATTTTATCCCGTTTACTACCAACAAGGCTAAGGGAATCCGGAAATACCAGGAAATTCTTGGAATCGGACCGGAGGAATGTGTGGCCTTTGGTGACGAATACAATGATATTGAAATGATGAAATCTGTGAAATACAGCTTTGCCATGAAGCATGCGAAACAGGGTGTACGTGAGGCGGCAGCCTACGAGACAGAAGAAGTTGCGCCGGTGCTTCGAAAACTGATACAGGCAGGCGGAAATATAAAGGAGATATTTTGATATGTACAAGAAAGAATATGTTGAGACATTTCTGAAAAACCAAGGCCGGCTTTTTGATGAGCCGGTAGCAGATGATTTTGAGGAGGCAGAGGCATTCCTGGAGGACTGTATGGCTGTTGTTCTGGATTCCCTTAAAGATGTAAAAAAATACCTGGACGGAATGGGAGCTGACGTGGAGGGGCTTTCCTTTAAAGAGCTTGAGGAAGAGAGCGAAGTATTCAAACTTCCGGATGGTAAATATCTTATTGTGGAAGGCTGACTAATCCTTCGTAAAGCGTGAATTACATTTCAGAAAATTAAATATGATAAACTTGCATCAGCAAACAGAGAGCTCTGCGTATGAATTAGAGATACGGGGAGAAAAAAATTGATGTAAAGGAGGAAGGAATATGAGGAAAAACAGAGTACTGGCAATTGTGATGGCTGTGCTTATGGTGATGACTCTGATTCCGTCTGTGGTGTTTGCGTCAGCAGCTCCGTCAGGAGCTTTGGATGGAACACTTAAGATCAAGGGAAGTGCAGCTGTTGGAACAACATTAAGTGCTGATTATTCAAAAGTGAAACCTGAGGGGATCACAGATGATCTTGTAGATTTTTCATGGTCACTGAAAGATGGAGATCTTCTTACAGAGGTCAGCACAGATAAGAATTATAAGATTGATGAGACAGCAGTTGGACTTCCGATTGTCCTTAAGATAACAGGAAAAGAGGATAAAGGAATCAGCGGAAGCCTTACAGCTACAACATATGAGGTTTCTGAGACAGAGGAAGAAGCTAAGGCTTTTGCTGAGCGGAAGAAAGAAGAAGCCAAAGATTCCGGAAAAACGGAAAAAGCAGCAGATTCAGAAGACAGCAGTTCAGAAACAGATCCTGCAGACAGTGCTGATACAGAAGCTGCCGGTGAAACTTCCGGTGAGACCGAAGAAAACAGCGGATCCCAGAATGACAGCAGTGAGGAAACAGGCACAGATTCCCAGGAAATTTCTTATTCCGTAGAAATAACTACAGAAGATGGAAGCGGTATTCTGGATTTTGGCTCTGCAGAAGAGGGATATACAGTAATTCCGGATGCGCAGTATGTTTCCATTAAGAATACCGGAACTGGTGAACTGAACTTCAAAAGCATGTCGCCGGATCATTTCATGGTGGCGGATATCAATGACCAGCCACTGAAAGCCGGGGAGACCACAACTGCATGGGTAGTACCAAGAGAGGGACTTTCTGTCGGAGAATACAAAGATACTATTACTTATGAAACAGAAGAAGGAGTAAATATATCTTTTGAAGCTGATTTCACAGTAAAAGAGGCTCAGAACGCAGATCCGGGAGAAATACCGGATTCCGGAAAAGATCAGGAAAAAACATATAAGCTCAGTGTGGCAGATGATAATTCAGAGCTTACTTTTGATACCCTGACAGAAGGATATGAGGAACTGGAAACACGTACAGTTACCATTTGTAATGATGGATCAGAAAATGTAACACTTGTACAGCCGACAGCGGATCATTTTGATGTTACACCGGTAACTTCAGTGGAAACAGAGGGAAATATCCAGCTTGCATCCGGAGAAGAGCAGATGTTTACAATACAGCCGAAGAAGGGTCTTTCTGCTCAGAGCAATCCTTATGAAGATGAAATTGTTTTTTCTGTCGAAGAAGATGAAGCAGCCAGAGCAACAGTAACTGCCAGGGTGAGCGTAAAGGAAACTGTTAAAGAGGAGCCATCTGTGAGTGTGGATCCTGCTGAATGGGATTTCGGCAGCCTGGAACAGGGATATGATACAGCTCCGGAGGCAAAGACGATCACTGTCACCAACACAGGCACTGTGGCTGTTCGTCTGGCACAGCCGACAGCTGTCAATTATGAAGTAGGAACGATCACGTCAGAAGTTATCAATCCTGATGAGAGTGCTTCATTTACAGTACAGCCGAAAACCGGCCTTTCCGCAAATCAATACAATGGCAGAATCAGTGTAAAAGATATTGATGGCAATACACTGACTTCGGTTTCTGTATCTTTTGCAGTGACAGAACCACAGCCTGTATACGATCTCTCCATCAGTCCGGAGAGCCTTGAATTTGGAACTTCTGAAGAAGGATACAAGAATGCACCGGCAGTGCAGACTGTTACAGTAACAAATACAGGAAATACCAGCATTACGCTGAAGCAGCCAGGGAGTGATTATTATATCATTGGAGAGATTTCTGCATTGGAGCTTTCCGCAGGCAGCAGTGCAACATTTACCGTACAGCCTAAGAACGGACTTACTCAGGGTGAATATCTGGAAGATATCAGTGTTTTCAACAGTGGAAACGTAAGCTGCTATGTGAATGCTCATTTCAGCGTTTCCAAGAAAACAGTTACTGCCAATAATCTTACAGGAATCAAAAAGCCATCAGATATCAAGGATCTTCCTAATGGAACTGAGAAATCTCAGAAGGCACTGAAACTTCCATCAACAGTGAAGATCACAACAACAAAAGGTGAAACGAAAGCATCTGTAAAATGGGATGTAAAAGGTTGTTCTTACAACCCGTCTTCTGCTGACAGGCAGATTTTTAATGTCAAAGGTACTGTTATACTTCCGGATGGAGTGAAGAATCCGGATAATATCAGTACTGTTATTGCCGTGAGTGTCACAGTAAAAGCATACAAAGGTACTCAGGCCAAAGAAACAGAGAATAAGATCACAGGTATTGATGCCAATGGCAAGTATGATACAAACAGCAAGATCACATTTACAGCGGTTGGCGCAGGTATGGATAATGAAAGCCCGAAGAAGGGAGATACAAGATATCTGCCGGGAAGCTGGAAGATCACAGAAACACGTACCTGGGATGCAGCTCCGTATACTGCTACTTTTCGTGTAAGCAAAGCAGGACAGTATACTCTTGCTGTTACGTTTAAGCAGCAGAAATACAATGGCTCAAAATGGGAGAATACAGGAAGCGAATCTTCCAAAAAAGTTACTTTTAATGTATCACAGGCAGCTAGTGTGACTGCAACAATTACACCAAATCCTTCTGTTACCGGAACAAATAAGAAATCAGCAGTACAGACAGGAGATAGTACACCAATCGTTCCATTTGCGATCATTCTTGTAGCTGCAGCTGCATGCATTGGCGGAATCCTTGTGTACCGAAAAAATAAAAAATAAAACAGATAACGGATAAACCAGCATCCCTGCATGAAAAATGCAGGGATGTTTTTGATATGTGGAGCAGAAGATGTGAAAAGTTGTTACTAGCACTCAAAATTGGCGAGTGCTAAATTTTACTTGACTTTTGCAAAAAGTCGTATTAGTATATATTTATTAAAAAAACAGAAACAAGTTTCCGGTTCGCCGGAACATAAGGAATAAGAACAAAAGGAGAGTGACATACATGTCAGCAAAACATGGAAGTTTATCAATCAACAGTGAAAATATTTTCCCTATTATCAAGAAGTGGTTATATTCAGACCATGATATTTTTGTAAGGGAGATGATCTCAAACGGATGTGATGCGATCACCAAACTGAGAAAACTGGAAGTTATGGGTGATTACACATTCCCTGATGGTTACAAGCCAGCTGTCAATGTTATTGTAGATCCGGATCAGAAGACTCTGAAATTTATTGATAATGGTATCGGTATGACAGCAGATGAGGTAGAAGAATATATTACCCAGATCGCTTTTTCCGGTGCTACAGAGTTCCTTGAGAAATATAAGGATAAGACAACAGATGATCAGATGATCGGACATTTCGGACTTGGATTCTACTCTGCATTTATGGTAGCAGATGAAGTACACATTGATACACTTTCCTATAAAGAAGGCTCCGCACCGGTTCACTGGACCTGTGATGGCGGTACAGAGTACGAGATGGCAGATGGAAATAAGACAGTACCGGGGACTGAGATCACACTTTTCCTGAATGAAGAGAGCCTGGAGTTTGCCAATGAATACCGTATGAGAGAGGTTATTGAGAAATACTGTTCTTTTATGCCGGTAAACATCTACCTTTCCAAAGCTAATGCAGAGCAAGAATATGAGACAATTGATGAGGCAGATCTCCGTGAAGATGATGTGGTAGTTGAGCACATTCATGAGGAAGCTAAGACGGAGGAGCAAGAGAACGATAAAGGTGAGAAAGAAGTCGTAGAAGTATCTCCTGCAAAAGATAAAGTAAAGATCAATAAACGTCCGGTATCCTTAAGTGATACCAACCCGCTGTGGATGAAACATCCGAATGAATGTACAGATGAAGAGTATAAAGAATTTTACCGCAAGGTATTTATGGATTACAAAGAGCCGCTGTTCTGGATCCATCTGAACATGGATTATCCGTTTAACCTGAAAGGTATCCTGTATTTCCCGAAGATCAGAACAGAGTATGATTCCATTGAGGGAACTATCAAACTTTACAACAACCAGGTATTTATCGCAGATAATATCAAAGAAGTTATTCCGGAATTCCTGCTCCTTCTCAAAGGTGTGATCGACTGTCCGGATCTTCCACTGAATGTATCCCGTTCTGCCCTGCAGAATGATGGTTTTGTAAGAAAAATCTCCGAGTATATTACCAAGAAAGTTGCGGATAAGCTTACTGGAATGTGCAAGACTGACAGAGAATCCTATGAGAAATACTGGGATGATATCAGCCCGTTCATTAAATTCGGATGCATCAAAGATGCTAAATTCGGAGAGAAGATGAATGATTATATTCTCTTTAAGAACCTGGATGGCAAATATCTCACTCTGAAAGACTGCATTGAAGAGAACAGGAAAGAAGAGATAAAAGAGGCAGAGAAAGAATCTGAGGAGAAGGCATCTGAGGAAAACAAGAAGGAGGAAGCTCCGAAGACAGTTATCTATTATGTGACAGATGAGGTTCAGCAGAGCCAGTATATCAATATGTTCCGGGAGGCAGGCAAGGATGCTGTGATCCTGAAACATGTGATCGATTCTCAGTTTATTTCTCATCTGGAACAGCAGGATCAGACTGTACAGTTCAAGAGAATTGATGCAGATCTGACAGAAGAACTTCGTGAGGACGGCGAGACAGATGAGACTACAGTTAAGACGCTGACAGATGTATTCCGCAAGAACCTCGGTAAAGATAAACTGGAAGTGAAAGTTGAGAAACTGAAAAATGAAGGAACTGCAGCGATGATCACTCTTCCGGAGGAGAGTCGCCGTATGCAGGATATGATGAAGATGTATAATATGTACGGAATGGATCCGAACATGTTCGGCGGACAGGAAGTACTGGTACTTAATGCTAATCATCCACTTGTAAAATTCGTAGCTGAGAATCAGGAATCCGAGCATGTTCCGGTGATCTGTGAGCAGCTTTATGATCTGGCTATGATGAGTCATAAACAGCTTTCACCAGAAGAAATGACAAAATTCGTCAAGAGAAGCAACGATATTCTGATGGTTCTTACAAAATAAAATGATTTTTTTGAAAGTCTCTTGTCTGGTGATGGACAAGAGGCTTTTTTATGTCGAAAAAAGCAGATATTTTTATACAATATGCGTATCTTTAACACAATTTCTGCGATTTGATGTAATATACTGCGCATAACAGAAAAATAAGGGGATGAAATAAAATTTGTAGCATATCAGCCTTCGAATATTATCTTAAGTATATATATAAAATAAATTTTCAGAAGAAAGCGAAAAATATATATAAAAGTCGTATTATATATGAGGGAATATTCGAAAAAAAAGAAAAGCGGAGGAAAATGTATGAAAAAAATATACGGTTTAATAAGAAAGCTTGGTGCGAATTCAAAATATAAAGGGTATTTTTTTACAGCAGATGCCATTCGCATGACAATGACCTATCAGGAGAAACCTCTGCGGATCACAAAAGATATCTATCCGAATTTGGCTAAAAAGTATAAATCCACACCTACCAATGTAGAGCATGATATCCGTACACTGGTAAATGTCTGTTGGGAAGGAAATCGAAAGTTCCTGGAGGAGATAGCAGGATATTCACTGAACTACAAACCAACTAACAGTGAATTTATTGATATGCTGGCATATTATCTGCTTGAAATGGAAGAAAGTGAAAGCGCCTGATCAGAGCTGCTCAAAGAGTATCTGGTTCTGATCAAGGAAATGGAGGATCATGTCATCCCATAGCTGTTCCGGACGTTTATCCATAGAGAAAGTCCGGAGAGAAAGTCCGGTAGTACAAAGGAGACTATTGTTTTTGAACTGAAGGTTCAAAAATAAGCCGTCAATTTGTTCAGAAGAAATTCCCATATCTGTATTTCGCACTGCGGCTTCCACACCGCTTCGACTTAAATGAAGTACAATCTTGAAACTCAGCGGGGTGCGCTTCCCACGTATCACAGACCAGCAGAAAGGTCGGATATCCTTCCAAAGTGAGTGAGTCCGTCCATGTTCTGTGATTTTATTCAAACTGTCTGTATCAAAAAAATCTTTCAGAAGTCTGCCGTCAATACTAAAAGTATTAAAAGTAGTTATGGAGGCTTCCGTCAGACAGAATTTGTCAAAAACTTCTCCTATAAAAAGTTTGTTGGTAAAATCCCGGATATCGGTGATCTTCAGTGCCAGCATGTTACACTTCCTTTCGTTTGTAATCGCATGTAGGGATATTATAGCTCAGATAAAGAAAAAAGAATAGACTTTTTAAAAAACTCTTTTCAAATACGTGTTTATGTGATACCATAGATGTGGTATTAAATACTACATATAATGGAAAAGAGGACGATATAATTGAGTTATAAGATTACGATAGATAGCTGTGGAGAACTTTTGAATGAATGGAAAGAGGACGAGAGAGTAGAATCTGTACCGCTTACCTTGATGGTAGGCGATGAGAGTATCATAGATGATCAGACCTTTGATCAGAAGAGCTTTCTGAAAAAAGTTGCGGAGTGCCCGGAATGCCCGAAATCTGCATGTCCGTCTCCGGAATGCTATATGAAGGCATATGAGAATGAAGCAGAACATATTTATGCTGTGACTCTTTCTTCCGAGCTGAGTGGTTCCTATAACAGTGCAGTATTGGGGAAAAATCTGTATCTGGAAGAACATCCTGAAAAGAAGATACATGTTTTTAATTCCAAGTCAGCATCCGGTGGCGAGAGTCTGATCGCTATGAAGATCATTGAATGTGAGAATAAGGGACTTTCTTTTGAAGAGGTTATTAGTACAGTAGATGAATATATTGAAGAAATGAGCACTTTTTTTGTACTGGAGAATCTGGAAACCCTGCGTAAGAATGGCCGTCTCAGCAGAGTGAAGGCTCTGGTTGCCAGTGCATTAAAGATCAAACCTGTAATGGGATCCACACCAGAGGGGAATATCTGCCAGCTGGATCAGGCCAGAGGCATGAACAAGGCTATCGTCAAGATGGTAAATCACATTGGTGAGAAAGGAATCAATATCCAGTCCAAGACAGTTGCTATTACACACTGCAACTGTCCGGAGAGAGCAAGGATGCTGGAAGAAGCCATTCGTGAGAGACTGAACCCGGCCAATATCGTAGTGATGGATACTGCAGGCGTCAGCAGTATGTATGCCAACGATGGTGGAGTGATCGTAGCAGTATAATAACGTGAACTCTTTACTTTTCTTTTGGAAACAGATGTGCTATAATAGACGAAGTATTTGAACCGGCAAAGGAGAAAGACAATGAGCCAGAAGAAAGTTGATAAATATAAGAATAGCAAATCTACACGTACCAGTGCCATGAAGAAAGAACGTGCGGAGTTTGTTCTTGAGATGGCAGCATGGATTCTGATTGCAGCTTTATTTGTAGGATGGATTGGCTATTCTGCTTATACGAAGATCCAGGCTAAGGAGAACAGTGTTAAAGTAGATACAGTAATGGATACTTCTGCACTGACCGATTACATTTCCGGTCTGTCCACAGACAGTGCAGAATAACAGGATCGCCTGGAAAATAAGCAGCGGTCAGCGAAGAACAAATATAAGAAAATCCCCGGGGTGTTCAGAAATTATCCTCCAGAGAATGGTTTGTTTTTGGGGAGGATGGTTCAGCATTCCGGGGGATTTTTATATTTAATGCAGGGAATAATGTAAAGCGGCAATGGTAAAACAGCAGTAAATATCAGAACGGATCATATATTAAAAACGGGACTACTCATATGAGCAGTCCCGTTTGACTTATACGTTTCTTATGGTTATAGATTTATCTGATAAATTATAACTTTGTAACGTTAGCAGCCTGCATTCCGCGTGCGCCTTCTGTTAAGTCGTAGGATACAGCCTGTCCCTCCTCGAGAGATTTGAAGCCCTCACCGTTGATAGCGGAGAAGTGTACGAATACGTCCTGTCCGTCCTCACCTGTGATAAAACCATAACCTTTTTCTGCGTTGAACCATTTTACAGTTCCCTTGTTCATTTTGTGTTACCTCCATAGAAATAAAAAAGTTAAAATAGCCTTCTGATGATAATAAAAAATCACCAGATTTTACAGACTATATTCATGTAAATATAATCTCTAAAAACTAGTGATTTTACATTAAATATCTTGCCATGTTCTGATTATATAACCCGTGTTTTGAAATGTCAAGGAGAAAATTCCAACAATT
>OHAC01001666.1_pt1 | contig 19772 bp, 20 predicted proteins | sample 1577051 | NCBI WGS metagenome assembly OHAC01 (sample SAMEA3541499, study PRJEB24748) | human gut metagenome | biome: human gut; feature: human-associated habitat; material: faeces | place: China | collected 2012 | reverse complement strand
ACCGCAAAGGGGCCGTAAAGCCACGGCCCCTCTGCACACCCCTCGGGCTTTTTTTAGGAGTGCCTGGTTGTGGTGAGTGAAAGGGTATTGACTTGTGCCTGTATGCTGCGATTTTGGATGGGGGAAGGCTGTGCCGAGGTGGTGGCGGACGGACGGCGAGGCGCTTCGCTGTCGCCTGGTATTGTTTGAGGATGTCGGAGGCTTGACGTTGTTGGGTGATTTTGGGATTTTTTTAAGTTTTTCTTGCGGTGGGAGGGGGATTGCATGTATAGTTGAGTATTAGAATGTTGTTTGATCGAATTCTGCTTTGATTGTAAAAAGCAACAAGCAGCTGTTCGGTGTGATTTTATTTGATAAGAATCATTGAGACATTATTATGAAAAGATTATTGGAGGTTGTTTATGAGATTACGAAATATTCCGGGTGCTAAGGATGCTATTTTGGATTGTGAGTGGGTAATTGATGAGCCGGAGAGGTTTAAAGGAAAGTGGGATGAGGTTTTTGGAGTGAAGAGACCGCTTTTTCTGGAAGTTGGTATGGGGAAGGGGCGTTTTCTGATGGATATGGCAAGACTTCATCCGGAGAGAAATTTTGTGGGAATTGAGATGTATGACAGTGTGCTTCTTCGGGCGCTGCAGAAGAGAGAGGAACTGGAAGCGGCAGGAGAGGAGTTTTCCAATCTTGTTTTTATCCGGGTGGATGCAAGATTGCTGCCGGAGATTTTTGAGAAGGATGAGGTTAATGGGATCTATCTGAATTTTTCGGATCCGTGGCCGAAGGCGCGTCATGCAAAGAGAAGACTTACGTCCAGGGAATTTCTGGCAAGATATGAGAAGATTTTGAAAAAAGAAGGAACTGTAGAGTTTAAGACGGATAACCGTGGTCTGTTTGAGTTTTCCCTGGAAGAGGTTAGGGATTCCGATTGGAATCTGGAGGTGTGTACCTTTGATCTTCATCATGATGAGGAATTGGTGAAGGGAAATGTCATGACGGAATATGAGGAGAAGTTTTCTTCTATGGGAAATCCGATCTGTAAAATGGTGATCAGACAGAAATAGAGGGAATAAGATGCAGGAAGAAATTTTTGAAAAGTATCCTATACCAAAGGCATATTTTAAGCTGGCACTTCCGGTTGTGTTCAGTATGGTTATCTCGCTTGTTTATAATATGGTGGATACGTATTTTATTGCAGGAACCGGCAATACGGATCTGGTGGCGGGAGTTGCCCTTGGATCGCCGATCTTTACGCTGATGATCGCGCTGGGAGATATTTTTGGACTTGGCGGCAGTTCTTTTATTTCCAGGCTTTTTGGAGAAAAAAGATACGAGGACGCAAAGCGGATCAGCGTATTCAGCTTTTATGGCGCGATCGTCAGCGGTGTTGCAGTTGCGGCTGTACTGATGATCTTCAGAAGTCTGGTATTGGGACTTCTGGGTGCAAGCGAGGCCACCTGGGAGTATGCGTCACAGTATTATACCTGTATTGCACTGGGTGCGCCGTTTATCATTGTTGCGCTGACACCGTCCAATCAGTTACGAACAGAAGGATTTGCGACGGCTTCGATGGTTGGTTCTGTACTTGGCGCAGTTGTAAACATTATTCTGGATCCGATCATGATCTTTGTACTGGGCTGGGGTGCGGCCGGCGCAGCTACAGCGACCGTGATCGGAAATGTTTGTACCGATATTTTCTTTGTATGGTTTCTTATTAAAAAGAGCAAAAATCTTTCTGTGGATCCCAAGGGATTTCACATTTCCAGGTCGGAGATCGGAGCGGTTTTTGCCATTGGTATTCCGGCTTCTGTTACTAATCTGATGCAGAGCATCGGAATTGCGCTGACAAACCGAGCGTTGCTGGGATTTGGTGACGATAAGGTTGCAGCTATGGGAATCGTTATGAAAATTAATATGATCGCTGCGTTGGTCCTGGTTGGTTTTGCCTTTGGTGGACAGCCGCTGACCGGATACAATTACGGCGCGAGAAACCGCACAAGGTTGAAAGCAACTTTGAAGTTTGCATATCTTCTTGAGGGAGGAATGGCACTTGTACTGATGGCGGTACTTGGATTTTTTGCCCCGCAGATGGTAAAGATCTTTATGAGCGATCCTTCCGTTGTGGAAAATGGCGCGCTGATGCTTCGGCTGCAGCTGGCGGGAATGTTGTGTATGGGAATCGTGCTGATCAGCACCTGTACATTTCAGTCTGCAGGACAGGCTATGGGAGCTTTTCTGTTATCAGTGAGCAGACAGGGAGTGGTCTTTGCGGTTGTACTGATGATCGCTCTTAAGGTGGCAGGGTATCATGGCGTTCTGGCTTCTCAGGCAATCTCGGATTTCCTTACGGCAGTGCTGGCGGTGGTGCTGGTATGGCGCTGGTGGAAAAAAGTGGATTTCTAAGAGTCCGCTTTAAATACTTTGCGCAAATATCAGGAAACAGATCAGGATATTTTCATATAATAAAATATCCGTGATGTTGGAAAGGTATTTGCGCAAAGCAGGAGGCCATAAGTTTTGAAAAAAAGAAAATTCAGATCCATGCAGCAGAATCTCCATACGGTAAGCCGCAGCATTAACAGCCAGGCTGCCCATATCAGAAATTCGTTGTCGGAAATGGAAAAAATGCTGGATAAAATTGCATCAAATGAAGATATAAAAAATAAAAAAGAAAAAAATAAAAAAAATTAAAAAAAGGTGTTGACTTTCTTCAAATCATAACGTATAATACAACATGTCTTGAGGAACGAACGAAACAAAAAACGAAAGACAAACAATTAAATAAGCGTCTTTAGCTCAGTTGGTAGAGCACCTGACTCTTAATCAGGGTGTCCAGGGTTCGAACCCCTGAAGACGCACTAAAGGCACTGTTTTTGCAGATATGGAGCTGCGGGGACGGTGTTTTTTGTGTAGAAAAACTCAGTGTTTATGCGGGTTTGCGGGCTCTTGTGCATATCTCCAAATAACTTTCTAACATCTTTTAAAGATATCTTGAATACAGTGTATTCAAGATATCTTTAAAGCATTTTCCATAAGATTCATCTTTTCAATTTCTGTATACGTGTCAAAACAATAGTATTTTAATATTGTCTTTTCGTCTGAGTGACCTAACATTATTCTTACAACTATAAAAGGGAGCCGAAAAGCTCCCTCCATAGTTTGCAATCTTAAATTTTACTAACCTACCATCCTTTTGGAAACTCCGTAAAAAGAATCTTTCTGATTGCCACCTAACTTGATATATCCTCTCTGTCCATTGTATTTGAAAATCATATAGTTATTATTGTCTTTTGAACAAAATCCCTCTAAAGTAGCAACAGCACCTTTTTTTAGAGTAAAGTTATTTTTCCCACTTGGAGAACTATAAAAAACAAGATTTTTCATTGCTACAAATTTGTTGTCATAAAAATAATTTTGGTAACCATCCTGATAATACTCTGAGGTTAATTTACTCTTGTCTTTATAATATAAAGAAGTTGCAGCGACTGTATCAGACGCTCTTTTAAATATACCATTTGAATATACATAAGTATATTCCACATTAACTGCGCCTGTAAGATATGGTTGAATTAAGTATTTTATTTTGATCGTATTATTTCCATTAAATGCAATATCATCAAGTGTGGTGTAAGCATGTGAAAAACCACCCAATTTTTCATTTAATACTGTTTGAAATTTATTAGTTGCCTTATTATATTGAATAAAGAAATCATCTTCGGAATATGAATAACCACTTTGAACTCGTATTATCTGAATATTATTTTTTAATGCTATATAGGAAATACAAACATTATCACTCAATAATGCAAACTTCTGTGCATTTTTTCCATTTACAGATATTGATAACGTGCCATTAAATTTATTATCAGACCATCCAGTTCCTGTGGCTTGGATATCAAGCTGATCTGCATTTCCGTCTCCTGTCAGATCAATTTTGGTATGTAATTCATGATTTCCATAGACAACATTTATCATACCTAAATTCAGCTTTACTCCAATAATAGACGTATGAGTTGGAGTGTTATTAGATGGTGTATTCGTTGTTCCTACCGTAATTTTACAAGTTGCTTTCTTCCCACTTCCATCTTTCGCTTTCACTGTAATTGTGGCAGTTCCATTTCCAACAGTTTTCACAACACCTTTAGAAGATACTGTTGCTACTTTTTTATTGCTTGAACTCCAAGTAACTGCTTTATTGTTAGCGCTGCTTGGTGCTACTGCTGACTTTAAAGTAAGAGAACTTCCCTTTTTAAGTGTAGCTGATGTTTTATTCAGCTTTATGCTTTTTACTGGCTGCTTAACAGTAACTTTGCAGGTAAGTTTTTTGTTTTTTCTATATTTCGCAGTAATTACCGCAGTTCCCTTTTTCTTAGCTTTTACAACGCCTTTTGAAGATACGGTTGCTACGCTCTTTTTGCTGCTCGTCCAAGTAATTTTTCCCTTTGTTCCTGTTGCTTTCAAAGTATAAGTTTTTCCAACATTAAGGGAAATACTCTTTTTGTTCAGCTTTGCCGCACTTGCTGAAACTGGCATTACAATCACACTTAGTAACATGCACATCAATAATATTATTGATGTTTTTTTAATCTCTTCATACTCATTTTCCTCCCTAAATCTTTTTCTTTAATAGTATCATGCTGTCCATTTTTTTACAATTGATCGTGTTGTAAATAGATATTTATTCGTAATATATAAAACAGTCATTGAACCCTCTATAATCAAATACAGATTGAGGAGTGATACGATATGAAAAACGAACCTTTAATAATAAAAAAGCGTGGCGAAGATGGCAGCATGGTTATCACAGTCAGATTGAAGGAAGATATTTTAGCATCTTTAGACCAACTTGCCGCAGACAGCAATTATTCAAGGAATGAATTGATAAATATTATTTTAAGACATGGAATTGAAAATATAAAAATTGAATGAGAGTGGGCGCCCACTCTTTTTTCTTTGCTTTTGGAATGGTTAAATAAAAGAAAAATGTTTGAGGTTAGATTATGACAAAAGAATTTGAAGGTTCGGGACGTGGGAAAAAGAGAAACCAAAAGATGAAGCCATTTCTTGTGTATCAATATCTTATGAGGCACACAGACGAAAATCACGTAATTACTGGTGAAGATATTTGTTCTGCAATGGCTGATATTTACGGCATTGAAGCAGAACGAAGAGGCATTTACAGAGACATTGACGAAATAAATAAGGCGATCTTTGCTTTTGAGGAAGAAATTCTAATGGAAGAAGCAGAAGAAATGATTGAAGAAGATGACAGCTTGAAAAATATCATTTTCGATAAGCACCAAAAGGGATTCTGTATGCAGCAGAGACATTATGATTATACATACATTCAGCTTTTGGTTGAAAGTGTCTATGTTTCAAAATATCTGTCTGAACCGCAGGCAGAACGCTTGATAAAAATTCTATGTGAATTTGTCAGTGAGTTCCAAGAGAAGAAAATACGTCACAACGCCATTCTGACAGACAGAGTATTTGGATAAGATCAGAAAGACATATGAGAGTTGATAAAAAGATGTTAAAAGATGTTATAAAGTTGATGGATTCTTGTTTGGGAAAAGTACCTCAGAAAAAAAGGAGGGCCGGGTCTTGGAAGGGACCCGGCAGAGTATGAAAAGAAAAATAAGTAATGATCTATAAGATGAAAAAGCTATGTGCTTTATTTGTTTAATAATATACCGTCAAAATGTGATGGAACTGTGAGAAGCGTTTTAAAAATCTGTGAGGAAAATCTAAATATCTTATAAAGTCTTATAAAATCTTATAAAATCTCTCTGTGTTTGTTGCGACGAATCTGTAATTTAACCGAATCAAGTAAGTTACCTGAGGGGGTGCGAAAAGCAATAGCAGTTGGTGGGGGCTTGTAAGGATGGAAAATTCTGAAATTTGTACAAAAATAGTGAAAATAAATAAGACTTTTCTAAGCCGATGCGGTATAATAAATCATAGCATAAAAATCCGGAGGGGAAATGAACGATGATGGATGTGGTACACAACGTCATATGAACAGATGCGGAAATTTTTCGGAGGGATATAAATGAATATATCTATATTTTATGTCCAGCGGAAAATGCAATATTCGGAAAGATGGTTCAATTCTGAGGTATTCAGAGGAAAAGGGAGGAGATGGCTATGGAGAGAGTATTTGAGGCGATCAATGGAGTGTTCAGCTTTATCGGTCCACTGTCTGATTTTCTGTGGGAGTTCCCCACGAATTTTGATTGGTACAGCAGTATCCCGATTCTGGGAAATATATCCTTTGCGATCATATTACTTCTTGGGTCCGGGATTTTTTTCAGTTTCAGGATCGGTTTTATGCAGGTGACTTACTTTAAAAAAGGAATCAGGACCATGACGGAGAAACGTGTTGTGGAAACAGGAATTTCGCCGCTTGCATCGTTTTTCCTGAGTTCAGCTATGCGTGTAGGACCGGGAAATATCCTGGGCGTAACAGGTGCTATTGCAGTGGGTGGACCGGGGGCCCTGTTCTGGATGTGGATATCTGCGTTTTTCGGGATGGCAGTTGCATACATGGAGGGTGTCCTTGCTCAGATTTTCAAGGAGAAGAAGGACGATGAGTTCGTAGGAGGTCTTCCTTTTTATGGGAGAAAGCTTCTTGGAAATAAGGTATGGATCGGTGTTTTTCTTTCGGTATTGTATATTCTGTATGCGCTTTGCTGTCTGCCGGCACAGGGCTTTAACGTTGTTTCATCAGTAGGACGCATGGCAGAGATCGTAACCGGAAAAACCATCCCAAGCGGATCAGCCTTCTATTATATAGTAGGTACGCTGATCGTAATTCTCACAGCAGCTATCGCATTTGGCGGAATCAAAAAAGTATCCAGATGGACAGATATGATGGTGCCGGTGATGGCAGTGCTCTATATGGTAGTAGTGTTACTTCTTATCATATTGAATTTTACCCGTATTCCGTATTTCTTCGGAAGCGTGTTTGCAGGATCCTTTAAGCCGGATGCATTTTTTGGAGGTGTTTTTGGAACAGTTCTTGCACAGGGCGTAAAACGAGGTTTGATGTCCAATGAGGCTGGTCAGGGAACGATCACCATGTCAGCGGCAGCAGCTGACGCAAAGCATCCATGCGAGCAGGGCGTGATCGCTTCTCTGGGAGTTTTTCTTGATACTATTGTGATCTGTACGCTTACCGGATTTGTGGTAGTTATGGCACATTGCTGGACGGGAGCAGATGCGGAAACCTGGCAGGCTCTTGACAAACTTCCCAAATATACGGAGTCCATTGCTGTGCTGACTCCGGGAACTGCAATGAACGGGATCGTTACATTTCTTGTAACCTTATGTTTCTGCCTGTTTGCATTTACCTGTCTGCTTGGAATGATCAGCTTTTCGGAAATCGCAGCAAACCGTATCCGCAAGGATAAGATATGTATTAATTTTGTACGCTGTATCGGTCTTTTTGTTGCCGCATTTGGTATTCTCTGTAATATCGCAGGACTGGAGCTTGGAAATCTCTGGGCATTTTCTGATCTTGGAAATATTCTGATCGTATTTTTCAACGTACCGATCGTTTATGTCGGTGCGAAATATGTTTTCCGGGCGACCAGACATTATAAGAAGAATGACGGTACTCCGTTTACATCGGAGATAATTGGAAGAAATGACTGCGCTTACTGGGATGAGCAGGCAGAAAAAGCAGTGAAAAATTTTTCCGGAAAATAAAAAGTCCGGCGGGAGATAAAATTAGCATTGTAAAAGTGCATGTACTCATTTATAATGAGTAACAGATTCTAAAGATGTTATAAATAACAGGAGGAAAGCCTTGAAAAGAGAATTAGTTATTGTCATTGATTTTGGCGGTCAGTACAATCAGCTGGTTGCAAGACGTGTCAGAGAATGTAATGTATATTGCGAAATTTATTCTTACAAGACAGATCTTGAGAAGATTAAAGCGATGAATCCTAAGGGAATCATCCTTACCGGCGGACCAAACAGCTGCTATGAGGCAGATTCACCGACTTACCAGAAGGAATTATTTGAGCTTGGTATTCCGGTACTTGGACTTTGCTATGGAGCACAGCTTATGATGCATGTCCTTGGCGGAAAAGTTGAGAAGGCAGATGTCAGCGAATACGGTAAGACAGAGCTTCTCATCGATAAGAAAGATTCCAGGATCTTCAAAAATGTATCCGACAAAACAATCTGCTGGATGAGCCATACAGACTATATTTCCCAGACTGCACCGGGATTTGAGATCGCTGCACATACTGCAGACTGTCCGGTAGCAACTGCACAGAATGAAGAGAAGAAACTGTATGCGATCCAGTTCCATCCGGAGGTACTGCACACAGTAGAAGGAAAGACAATGCTGTCCAACTTCGTGCTTGGTGTCTGCGAATGTGCCGGAGACTGGAAGATGGATGCCTTTGTTGAACATACGATCAAAGAGATCCGCGAGAAAGTCGGTGATGGAAAAGTTCTCCTTGCCCTGTCAGGTGGTGTAGATTCCTCCGTGGCAGCAGGACTTCTTTCCAGAGCGATCGGTAAGCAGCTTACTTGCGTATTTGTAGATCATGGCCTTCTTCGTAAGGATGAAGGTGATGAGGTTGAAGGTGTATTCGGACCGAATGGTCAGTTTGATCTGAACTTTATCCGCGTGAACGCACAGCAGAGATATTACGATAAGCTTGCCGGTGTTACAGAGCCTGAAGCGAAGCGTAAGATCATTGGTGAGGAATTTATCCGTATCTTCGAGGAGGAAGCCAAGAAGATCGGTGCTGTAGATTTCCTTGCACAGGGAACCATTTATCCGGACGTTGTAGAGAGCGGTCTCGGTGGAGAATCCGCAGTGATCAAATCCCACCACAACGTAGGAGGCCTTCCGGATTTCGTTGATTTCAAAGAAATCATTGAGCCGCTTCGTGACCTGTTTAAAGATGAGGTCCGTAAAGCCGGCCTTGAGCTTGGAATTCCGGAAAGACTGGTATTCCGTCAGCCATTCCCGGGCCCGGGACTTGGAATCCGTATCATCGGTGAAGTCACCGAGGAAAAAGTACGCATCGTACAGGATGCAGACTACATCTACCGTGAAGAAGTCGACAATGCAGCCGCCGACTACAAAAAAGAACACGGAGAAGAACCGTCCTGGATGCCGAACCAGTACTTTGCAGCCCTTACAAATATGCGAAGCGTAGGTGTAATGGGAGACTTCAGAACATATGATTATGCAGTGGCGCTTCGCGCCGTTAAGACCATTGACTTCATGACTGCGGAGTCTGCTGAGATTCCTTATGCAGTACTTAATAAGGTGATGAACCGCATTATTAATGAGGTTAAGGGTGTAAACCGCGTATTCTATGATCTTACTAGTAAGCCGCCTGGAACGATTGAGTTTGAATAAAAAGGTAAATCCCTACAAAGCCTGTATTTATGGGCTTTGTAGGGATTTTTTAGATGGCGTTGGGTACGATTTGGGTACAAAACAATAAAATGGGTTGAAGTGTTATAAAATATTATATTAATTTTATAGTTTTTCATGATTTTATATTATGTAAATACAATATATAGTTATCGTAGTTATTATAGATGCTCATCAACGCAAAATAAAGAGGTATGTGTTTTTTGTCATGTTTTTTGGCTGTTGCGATATAATTATTTAGCTCAGAATCTGTTAATTTTTTTCCTAAATTATTTTCATACTGAATTATGTCGCTATATAACGAATTTCCTAAGTTAAGGAGATAATTATATATTTGAGGATTGGCATAGCGGTTCTTTAGGTTGAGTAAATACACATAATTGCTTATATCTTGTAAATTAGTGGAAATATCAATTTGTTCTTTTGAAATATTCATAATAAATTTAACATAATTACCAATTTGTTTAGTATAGGGCGTTGATATGGGAGTCCTAACTGAAGTTCCTTTACCCTCAAAAGGCATATTGCAGGAATGACAACTTGAAATTAAATTTAGAGCATTCATTGCAAGAAAAGGAAACTGGCTTTTAGGCCAAAAATGTTCTATCTGATTATTCCCTATATTCAAGGTTGTGTCGATGTCACAGTATGGACAGACAAATAGTCTGTTTTCATTTTTAAAATTATTGTGAAAATCACTTCTAGAAAAACTAGATGTGTCCAAAAAACTCCAAATTTTATCATTTGAAAAAAATTTGTTATAAAAGAAGTCGATAAAAATCATTTTAAAAGGTTCAGGAATTTTGAAAAAGTCGATAGATGTTTGTTTTTCTTTTATTTGCTTGTTCTGTATTAAGTATATATAAAAGTACCATCTTATTTGCTCATAAGTATAGTCACTAATTATTTTATTAACACAATCGATAAATTTTATTTTATTTACTTTCCTTTTGCATATATAAATCAAAGCATCATTCTGATTATTTATATTTTTTGCATTTAAATATTTAACAAAGTCAGAATAGTCAGATTGCCTTTTGTAGTTTAATAATTCGGTAAATAAAGGAATGATTATTTTTTTTTCAAATTTTTTGAGCTTTATACAGTTAGTTTTGTTTGTTACAAACCACATATGTACCTCACTTATTTATCTGTTGGTATATAAGGAATTTCAAAAATGATTCCCCAATATTATTTAATAGTTCTTTAAGATCATCCTTATTACAAGAATTAATTTTTTCTATAATATATTCTTCAAAGGGATTGTATACCTTGGGTTTATATAGCTTAAATATTATTTCATTTTCATTTGCTAGAAATGTTTGAAAGTCAGGGTATTTAATATCTGTACTATTTAGTAAAATAATTTGGTTTGGAAATAAACAATTAATTAATGTTATCTCGTGTGAACTTAAGAGAAAATGAACATTATATTTTCTAAACATATATGTTAGTAAAGGAATAAGTTGTCTTGACCATAATTGGTTTAAATGTGTTTCTGGTTCTTCCCAAATAATCAAGGAGTTGTTGCGTATTTTATCTACTATAAAGAATAAATGATATAGGAATGATTTTTCGCCTGTACTCATACCACTAATAGGAATGTAGGAGAAATTTTTTACAATATAAAATTCATTTATATAAATATAATTGTGATTAATAAAATAGGAAAGTATGTCGATATTTTTTTGCTCTCTAAAAAATATCGATAGATTAATTCTGGAATTCATCCCAACTTCTTTATCGATATAATGTTTCCAATATTCTTCGTAAAAGTATTTTTTTTCGATTTTTGACTTGTTTAAATCACTATTCCAATCATCTGAAGTAAAATTAAAATAGACATCAACAAAGGGGGCAAATTCAAATCCCATACACTTAAATATATTTTGCAATTCTAAATTTTGGGTTGATTGCAATATTGTATTCAAAATACCAAGAGAAAAGTCGGAACCTATTGCGCTTGTTGTGTATGCGGAGTCTATGCTTCTAAAGTTAACAAGGCGATCACCATAGTAGTTATGAGAATAGCTTATTCTGTCATAGTCAACATCGAACCCAAGAACTAATACATTTGCAGGAAGATAGGATTTAATCTCATCGTAGGTTATCTGTTTATCATAAATTGATAAATCATATTTATATGACTTTGCGCGAATGTCATATTTCATGAGATGATATAAGATAGTATCAATTGATATTGTTATGTTGCTCTCTATTTTTTCTAAAATGATAGAATGCTCTTTTCCATCAGTTTCAATTGTATATGCAAGAGAAAAATCACAAGGAATGCGATCTCTAAAACGTTGAATGTAACGAAATATTTTGGCTATAAAACTTAAAATTGTTGTTTTGCCAGAACCATTTTCACCAGCAAAAAGGGTAATTTGCATAGAATTAAATAGTTCGTTTTGATAACAAGATGAAGTATCTTTACTGAAAAATATATGTTGCTTTTCATATTTTTTGTATTTTTCTATATATAAATGTAATAATTTCAATGAAGCACCTACCTTGTATTTTTTGAATTTAGCCCAATTTTATCCATAATCTCATCATGTGCCTTCTGAATCTTAAGCCGTTCCTGCCATGGTTCCGATTCCGGATAAATATCCATCCAAAGGTTAAAGTCCGCTTCAGCTTTTAGCAAAGCTTCCCCACGTTTCTTAACATCTTTGATTTCATTGCATTTTTCAACTTCTACCATATATTCGTCATAACGGTCTAACCAAGATCGCATCAAAGACAATGTTCCAAAGCTGATTCCAACCATATCGTTTCCATCTTTATCCTGGCATTCAAAGAGGTGTCCGTCATATTGCCGGAATATCTGAAAAAGCCGGTGAATCGCTTTTATTCCGTCAAAATCGGAGTTTGCAAGTACTTCAGGATTGACAGATAAAGCGTTTGCTATTTTTTCAAGGGAGGATGGTTTGGGATTTCTTCTGCCGCTCTCGTAGGCGCGAATGTAGGCTTCACTTGCACCAACCATTTCTCCTAATTGTCTTTGGGTAAGATTACGTTCCTGTCGGATACGTCTTATGTTTTCCCCGACTGTCATAAAAACATGCCTCCTGCTCTAAAGCTTTTTTTTGTAAAACTGTTCAATATCAAATATAGGATAACACACAAGAAGAAAAAAATAAAGCAAAAAGATATTGACACGAAACAAAGGTTACGATATTATAAAAACGAAACAAATTGATACTATACAGAAACAAATACAAGAATAGGAGGAAACAATATGAATGAAAAAATCTATTACAGTGCGGAGGACATTGCAAAAATGCTTGGTGTGAGTATGGGGAAAGCCTACAAAATCCTTAGAGAAATGAATAAGGATTTGGCAAGTAAAGGATTTCTCACAATTGCCGGGAAAATTCCGGTGGAGTATTTTAAGGAAAAATGGTACGGAGGAGCAAAGGAGGTAAGTGCATGAGCTGCAATGCAAAGAAAGATCCCAAGGGTACGTGGCGGATACAATATCGCTGGACAGATTGGACGGGAACCAAAAAGAAATCACAAAAAAGAGGTTTTAAGACCAAGAAAGAAGCAGAAGAATGGTACGCACATTTCATGTTGCAGCAATCATCTGATCCGACGATGACACTGGCGGACTTTTGGGAGATTTATAAGGCGGATATGGAAAAGCGCTTACGAAAAACTACCATGAAGCAAAAAGAGTATGTAATGAATGACAAGGTGCTACCATATTTCGGAAAGACGCCAATTAATGAAATCACAGCTCCCATGATACGCAAATGGCAGGGAGAAATGATGGAAAAAGGTTTTAAGCCCACATATCTGAAAACAATACATAATCAGCTTAGTGCAATTTTGAATTATGCAGTAAATTTCTATGATTTGCGTTCTAATCCCTGCCGCAAAGCCGGAAGTATGGGAAAGAGCAAAGCGGATGAGAGACCGTATTGGACGCTAGAGGAGTTTCAGAAGTTTTCAGATGCGATTATGGATAAGCAGGATTCTTGGATTGCTTTTCAGATTTTATTTTGGACAGGTATGCGGATAGGAGAATTGCTGGCGTTACAGGTGAAAGATATTGATTTTGAGCAGGGAACCATAACTGTTGACGAATCTTTGACGAGGCTTGATGGAGAGGACTTGATTACGGCACCAAAGACAGAAAGCTCGGTTCGTGTGATTACGATACACAAGGAATTGCAGGAGGAGCTAAAGGAATATATTGCCACATTGTATCATGTGAGACCGGGAACCCGTCTTTTTGCCGGAAGGACAAAGAGCTTCTTTGAGCATGAAATGGAACGTGGAATTAAGTTGTCGGGAGTAAAGAAAATTACAGTCCATTGTACTCGTCACAGTCATGCAAGTATGCTTGTGCAGATGGGATTCAGCCCGGTTGAGATTGCAAAACGGTTAGGGCATGGAAAGGTTACAACTACGATTGAAACCTATTGTCATCAGTCTATGGATGCACAGGAGAAAATTGCAGACAGGCTTGGAAAAGTGGAAAGAGGTGAGGAGAGTGGCGTGTAAACGAGAGGACAGGTTTCGGCGCAATACAATTGCTTTTTGGCTGAGTGACGAAGAGAAAAACCAAGTGGAAGCGAAGATAATTTTATCGGGGATATCGAAAGGTGAATATTACCGGAAAGCAGTATTAGGGCAGGAGGTAACGGTTATTGCCGGAAATTATATGTCGGTCAGGGTGGCAAAAGTATTGGAGCAGATATTGGCACATTTACAGAATGACAATACAGAAGAGGAAGGATTGCTGCTAGAACTGGTAAAACAATTGCTTGAAGTAAATAAAAATGCCCCTGCTGGTAACAAGGGCATTCATGAATAAAAAGGATAAAGCCTTTCTATCCAACACACACATTTATTATAGCAAAGGCTTTCTCCGGAGGAAAGGAGAAAATTGCATATTGAATATTTTTTCAGAGGTAAAGGAGTATTTGACGGCGAGACAGGTAGCGGAAAACTATGGTCTGCAGGTCAGAAGAAATGGGTTAGCCTGTTGCCCTTTCCATGATGATAAGCACCCAAGCATGAAGATTGATAAGAATTATCATTGCTTTGCCTGTGGCGTGGGAGGGGATGCGATTGACTATGTTTCCCGGATGTTTGGTTTATCGCAATATGAGGCGGCGTTAAAGATTGTAGAAGATTTCCGGTTGCCGATAGAGGTCAAAGGAAATAAGGAATTAAGCGAGCAGGACAGGGCGCGTATTCGTAGAGAACGGACAGAACGTGAGAGGCTGATACACATCAGGGAGCGTTTTGACAGATGGTGCAATCACAGTATTGAGAGTTTAAGGGATGGTTTATTACTGATAGAGCAGATGGGTATTTTCCTTAATGGAAAGCCGCCGGATATTATTTTTTCAGAGGACTATGCACGGATGCTTCATGCGGAACCGATTATGAATTACTGGCTGGATATTTTGTGCATGGGTAGTACAGAGGATAAACAGGAACTTTTTATGAAAGGCAGGAAGGAGGTGGAAGAAGTTGCAGAGAGAGTCAGAATCGGAAGAGAGCGTATTATGGAACGAAATCGGGGAAGTGCTTGATACGGAAATGAGCACGGTAGAGGATATTCGGGCAGATTTGGCTAGAAATGATAAAGGCAATACCTGTCAGACAATCAATAACTGTATGCTGGTATTTCAGCGTGATCCGGTGTTAAAAGGTGCAATCAGAAAAAATGAGCTGTCCGGAAAGATTGACATTGTCGGTAATCTCGGATGGCAGCGCACATCTTCCAGCCTGACGGATACTGATGTGTATCAGATACATTGGTACTTAGAAAAGAATTATGGTCTGAAAAACGACCGTAACATCAACAAGGCTATGAATATTGTTGCAAGTGAAAATAAGTATCACCCTATTCGGGAATGTCTGGAAAAACTTAAATGGGACGGACAGCCACGCATAGACAATCTTTTGCCCAGGTATCTGGGTGCTGATCACGATGATTACACGAAAGAAATTATGCGGCTCTTGATGCTGGCAGCTATCCGCAGGGTGTATGAGCCGGGATGCAAATTTGAAATCATGGTATGCCTTGTAGGAGGGCAGGGAGCAGGAAAGTCAACATTTTTCCGCTTCCTAGCCATCAATGATGAATGGTTTTCAGATGATTTGAAGCGGATGGATGATGATAATGTCTATCGGAAGATGCAGGGGCATTGGATTATTGAAATGTCGGAAATGATGGCAACAGTGAATGCCAAGAGCATTGAAGATATTAAGTCTTTTATCAGCCGGCAAAAGGAAACGTACAAAATTCCTTATGAAACTCACCCGGAGGACAGACCAAGACAATGCGTATTTGTGGGTACTTCCAACAATATGGATTTTCTTCCTCTTGACCGTACAGGAAACCGGAGATTTGCCCCGGTGCTGGTACATCCGGAACGGGTGGAAAAGCACATTCTTGAGGATGAAAAAGAATCAAGGGAATACATACGTCAGGCGTGGGCGGAAGCGATGGAACTATATCGGAACGGTTCTCATGAGTTAAAGCTGTCGAGGGAAACTGAAGAATACTTAAAGGAGATGCAGAAGGATTTTATGCCGGAGGATGCAAAGGTCGGAGTGATACAGCTCTGGTTGGATGAACTGGCAGAGGATTATGTATGTAGCATTATGATTTACAAGGAAGCCTTTTCCCACGAGTATGACACACCAAAGGACTGGGAACTGAAAGAAATCAATAATGTCATGAACCATAACATTGTCGGGTGGGAAAAAATATCTTCCCACAGATTTGCCAGATATGGCACACAAAGAGGGTGGCGCAGGGTGGCAGGTAAAAATCAGTTTCAGAAACTGCCGGAGGATGCGGTAATACCCTTTGAGGAAAGATAAAAGTTTTTTAGGCTGCGTTTACAAATTCTGTTTACGGGCGTTCGTTTACGGAAATGTAAACAATCTGGTTTACGGAAGAATACAGTAAAATTAAGGCTTTGAAGCTTTGTAAACAGAGTAAACGGAATTTTTTCAAAAGAGTATTTGTAAACAAAACGTGTAAACAGATATGTAAACAGGACATTCAGGAGGATATTTTAATGGAGAAAAATTATATTCAGAACAATGGAAAAGCAAAAGGAAAAATTTATATCGGTTTGGATCATGGGTATGGGAATATCAAGACCGCACACAGAGTATTTACTACCGGAGTGGAAGCGTATGATGAGGAACCGATTGTCAGCACCAACTTTGTAAAATACCGGGAGAAATATTATGTGATTGGCGAGAGCCATTTGGTATATCAGGGCAACAAAACAGATTCTGATGATTTTTATATTTTGACTTTGGCAGGACTGGCAGAGGAGTTGAAATTCCGGGAACTTCATGAAGCAGAAGTCGTGCTTGCAGTAGGACTTCCGCTCGCGTGGGTAAAGTCACAGTCTGCCGATTGGAGAGCATATCTGATGCAGGAGAAGGAGCTGGATTTCATGTTCCAAAAGGAACGCTACAAGGTGCATCTATGTGGTGTGGAAATCTTTCCGCAGGGACTGGCGGCTGTACATAATCAAGGTGCGATGCCGAGAATGAATATGCTGGTGGACATTGGCAACGGAACCATGAGTATTCTTGAAATTCACGATGGCAGACCGATTGAAAAGAGTATCAGCACAGAAGTATTCGGGGTACATCATTGTATGGAAAAAATACAGAAAGAGCTGTCCAAGAGAGGCGGTGTGGAAGTGCCGGAAATGTTAATAGAACCTCTGCTTAGAAATGGCATAGGCGAAAGAACTGATGATGTAGCAATGGTTACGAAGCGAATTGCGGAAAGCTATACAGAGGAAATCATAAAAAAGCTGACGGCACATGGTTATAAGGAAGATCTGATTCATCTCTATATCATTGGCGGTGGTGGCTGTCTGCTGAGGCACTTTTCAGATTTGACAGAAAAGGGAAATGTAACTGTCATTTCCGATATTTGTGCAAATGCAAAGGGATATGAGGCTTTGGCAGAAATGAAGCAGCGCATGAGAGGGAAAACTGCATGAGAAAAACATACAAATCCAGTAACGTGCGATTCTGCATGGAGGATAAGAACCAGCGCCGGACATGGGAGTATCTACAGAGTTTAACCCGAAAGGACAGCTCCTATGGAAAGGCACTTTCAGATGCCTTTGTATTAGTTTTGGATGGCAAGGTACCTAAGGGGGATGCAGGAGAAGCAGAGGAGCCTTGCTTCTCCCTATTGAATGCAAAGAAAGCTTTGAGCGAAGAAAATATTCCAAGCGACAAGGTGCTTTCGGAGGGGGCATTTTGCCGGAATGAGCAGTCTGCCATGGAGATTTTGCAATGGCAGACTATGACACTCGCAGAGTGGCATCAGCCTCGCAGAGCGCCTACCTTTGATACGCAGTGTCAAAGGTAATAAGGCGTTACTTTTGACAAAAGTAACAAAAGAGCCAGTAAAGCTGGCGATACTTCTCGAACTGCTAATGTTCGAGAAGGTTCTTACACAGCAGCATTTAGAGCACGAACAGAAGAAAGAAGGTGAGATAATTGGGAGCAAAAACAATTTCTTTTCCAAAAGGGAAAGGACATCTTACACATAATAACCGTGATTTTATCAGCAAAAATGTGGTACCTGAACGGACATCTTGGAACCGAATTTATATGCAGGAATCTTTGGAACAAGCGTATGAAAAATGTTTTGGGCAGGCGCTTATGGATTATAATGCAGTGCAAAAGCGTAAGGACAGGAGAAAAGAGAATTATCTGAAAGAAATCGAAAATTCCGGCAATAAGGAAAAGACATTTTATGAAAATATCGTTCAGATAGGAAAAAAGGAAGATACTCCTGTGGTGGATGCGGATGGAAATCTTACAGAGGAAGCGAAGGTAGCAATTGAAATACTGGAGCAGTATGCAAAAACCTTTCAGGAACGTAATCCGAATTTGTATCTGTTCAATTGTGTCATGCACTTGGATGAAGCAACGCCGCACTTGCACATTGATTATATTCCGGTTGCGAATGGCTATAAAACAGGCATGAAAACACGCAATAGTCTGACTAAGGCATTGCAGCAAATGGGATTTGCAAAGGCGGTCAGCAAAAAGGAAAATGAAACAGTTGCATGGCAACAGAGGGAGCGAGCTTATTTGACGGAACTTTGTCAGGAAAAAGGGATTGATGTCGAGGTATTGGGCATACAGAGGGATAACCTTACCCTGCCGGAGTATAAAGCTGCGATGCGGAAAGTGGAAGCACTGGAACAACAGGCAGAGGAAATGGAGATACATAACAGGGAACTTGCTACACAAGCCGGGGAGTTGGCGAATCAGATAGATGAACTGGAGGCAAGGGATAAAAGCAATCATGAATTACTTGCGAAGCATGATTTGAGAGCAACTACCCTAAAGAACATTTCAAAAGAAGTAGATGCAGAAACCAAGAAGATAAAAAGTGCTGCAATTCCGGTCAATAATTTGTTTGGCGGTGAGGAATATGTCAAGGTAAAGAAAAGTGATTGGAATAAGATTATGGATGCTTTCAGCCGGGCAGTATCAAGGAATCATTTGTTGGAAAAATATGAAAAGAGAATATCTGCTTTGGAGAAGAAAATAGCAACCCTTACTGACCAGATTGAGAAATTAAAACAGTTTGTGGCATCAAGGGGACTTGGAGAGGCGTTTGTAGAGTTTGTAAAATCGCTGGCACCAAAATCCTTCAAGCAAAAACTGGAAGAGAAAAAAGCGGATGCAGCGGAGCAGAATCGACAGAGAAAGACAACACAACGGGAAATGACGGATAAGAAGAAAAAACTGCAGCAGGAAATGTAAATTTGAAGAAAGTGAGGAATGAACAATGAATTTAACTTACGAGAAATGTGGAGATTATTTGATACCGAACATAATTCCAGATCCGGAGCCGGAAGGAGAATTGAGAAAGTTCGGATTAATGCGGAAACATTATCTGAAAGAATATAAGAGTGGCATTTATCAGGGAATGGTTCTAAGTGGAAAGCTAAAGGAACATCTGCTCATGGTGCAGGAATAGGCAGAATTACAGTTTGATGTGCTGGTGGAGCAGATGGCAGAACGTGAGGGAGTGACAGAGTAGTTGAAAGAAGAAAATCAGTTGCTTTGGGTGCGGAAAATGAATAATATCCGGGCGAGGGCAGAAGAGATTGTGAGAGAGGAAATAATATATTGCAATGGCTAAGATAAGAGAAAAACAGGCAGAAAGAAATAAAGCTTTGAAAGGGCAAACGGTTTGAACATAATGTAAACGCAGGTGCGGAAAATAGTTATATAATGAATTGCAGAAAGTAGAATTAAGTGAGCTATTGTGGGTATTTGAGGATGAATGGCAAAAAAATATTAAAAAACAATTTTATAGTGAACTTTTTTTACTCTG
>OHAC01001659.1_pt1 | contig 19818 bp, 14 predicted proteins | sample 1577051 | NCBI WGS metagenome assembly OHAC01 (sample SAMEA3541499, study PRJEB24748) | human gut metagenome | biome: human gut; feature: human-associated habitat; material: faeces | place: China | collected 2012 | reverse complement strand
TCTCCAGAAGGGAGATAAATCTCTGTCCTACCATACCGGTCGCGCCAAGCACGCCAACACGCAATTTCTTTTCCATAATCATAAGCTCCTTATTTTCTTCGTGACAATTCTTTCCTGATTCTGACCGGTGACTGTTTTGTGGCTGTTCACACGCTGCAGAAACATTTTTCACCTGTTTGTCACTTTTTGCTTTTTCGTTCCCGCTTATCCTATCTCAATTTTTGTAAAAAATCAATACTTATTCGTCAGAAAAATACATTTGTGCGTGCTGCGCGGATATTTTCTTTGATATAAGTACAACTGCACGTGAGAGACGGATTTATATGGTTTGAAATCAATTCTTGAATCGTAACATTATAGGCGTACCTTGCTTCCCTTGCCGTCTCGTTTTGCTAATTTCAGACGGTTCAGATGCACTTCTTTTTCTTTATAAGTGATCTGTGGCTGCTGGGTTACAAAATAAACGTTTTCCAGCTCGTCTCCCGCTCCCAGCTTCATACCGCGTACACCGCGGGAATTCTTCTTCAGCTCTGGAATATCTTCCATGGAGAAACGCAGGAACATGCCGCTGGCACTTTGCAGGGCAAGATCGGTCTCGGTTCCCACGATCCGGACGGTTAACAGGCTGTCTCCCTCCTGCAGCTTGGTCGACGCCACCGTGCGGTTGTTGGTCACAAATTCTTCTGCCGGGACCTGCTTTACCATGGCCATCTTCGTGGCAAATAATAAAATCTGCCCGGTCAGGCGGCCAAAATTGGTCAGGAAGATGATTTCTTCTTTGCTTCCATCGTATTTGCTTAAATTATCGATTGGAGTTCCCTTATCGCGGAGCTTTCCGGATGGAACCTCCATCAGCTTGATCTGGTGGAGGTTTCCGGTGTCAGTGAATACACAGAGTTTATCGGTATTCAGACACGGGATCACATACTTGTATTCGGTATCTACGGTTTCCCGGTTCCGGTCGTAAGTGGAACGGTCGAGAAGCTTGCAGTAACCGAAGCGGTCCATGACAAACACCACTTCGCTCACAGCTACCGCAGATTCCTCGTATACGGCTTCTTTTCCGTTTTCAATCAGGGTCTTTCTCGGCTGGGCGAATTCTTCTTTAATGTGGTCCAGATCTTCCTTGATGACCCGGTTCATACCGTCGCGGCTCTTTAAGATCTTCTCATATTCTGCGATTTTCTTCAGGCATTCCTTATAGTCCTTCTGCAGTGCCAGGATTTCCAGACCGATCAATTTGTAAAGGCGCATTTCGAGAATGGCATTTGCCTGCTTTTCCGTAAAGTTAAGCTGCTTTGCATCCTCCTCAAAGCCCGGATGCTTAAACTGGATCCTGGAAATGTCACCGGTCATCAGGCAGGCTTTAGCGTCTTTCAAGTTTTTCGAACCACGCAGGATCGCAATGATGAGGTCGATCACGTCGCAGGCACGGATGAGACCTTCGCGGATTTCTTTTTTCTCCAGTTCTTTTTCCAGAAGTGCCTGATACTTGCGGGTCGTATTTTCATACTGGAATTCCAGATAGTTTTCCAGGATTCCGCGCAAGTTTAAGGTTTCTGGACGTCCGTGGGCGATCGCCAGCATGTTGACGCCAAAGGTATCCTCCAGCTTTGTCTTCTTATAGAGAATGTTGCGGATTTTCTCGATGTCAGCATCCTTTTTCAGTTCGAGGACAATGCGGATTCCCTCTTTGTTAGACTGGTTGGAAATGTCCACAACATCGGACAAAGTCTTGTTTTCTACAAGCTCCGCAATATCGACCAGGAATTTATTGATGCCGGCGCCGATCATGGTGTATGGGATCTCACTGATGACAAGTTTATCTCGGTCACTTTTCCGGCGTCCCAGCTCCACCTCGATCTTACCGCGCAGCTTAATCTTTCCGGTTCCAGTTTCATAGATCGCCGGCAAATCTTTTTTATTGGCAATGATACCTCCGGTAGGAAAATCCGGCCCCGGCATATATTCCATCATCTCTTCAAGTGACATGTCCGGACGGTCGATATAGGCTTTGACCAGATCGACCACCTCTCCCAAATTGTGTGTCGGGATGCTGGTGCTCATGCCGACCGCGATGCCCTCCGCACCGTTGATCAGAAGGTTCGGCACGCGGACCGGAAGAACCTCCGGCTCTTTTTCAGATTCATCGTAGTTGGATACGAACTGCACGGTCTTGTCCAGATCCTTTAAATACACTTCTTCCGCAAACTTCTTTAAGCGGGCCTCGGTGTAACGCATAGCCGCGGCGCCGTCTCCCTCGATGGAACCGAAGTTTCCGTGACCATCTACCAGGGCCATTCCCTTTTTAAAGTCCTGGGACATCACAACCAGCGTCTCGTAGATGGAGCTGTCACCGTGCGGATGGTATTTACCCATGGTGTCGCCGACGATACGCGCCGATTTTCTGTGTGGTTTATCGTGTCCCAAGCGCAGCTCGCTCATATCGTAAAGGACACGGCGCTGTACCGGCTTTAAGCCGTCGCGCGCATCTGGGATCGCTCTGGCAGTAATGACGCTCATGGAGTAGTTTAAGTAACTGCGCTGCATCTCCTCGGAATATTCTGTTGTTAATATCTTCTCAGCCATGTTTTTTCTCCTTCACTCCCTTACGCATCGATCTCTGCTTCGTTTGCATGGTCATAGATAAACTGTTTTCTTGGCGGCACTTCGCTTCCCATCAGCATCTCGGTCACTTCGGATGCCATGCGTGCATCCTCGATTTCCACACGCTTTAAGACGCGGCGCTCCGGGTCGAGCGTGGTTTCCCAGAGCTGCTCCGGGTCCATCTCACCAAGACCTTTGTAACGCTGCAGACGGAAATCGCCGGTATGGTTTTTTCGGTAGCGCTCCAGCTCTTTATCATCGTATAAGTACTGCTCCTGTCCTCTGGACGGGATGACCTTGTAAAGCGGCGGCATGGCAATGTAAACATGGCCGTTGTAGATCAGCTCCGGCATAAACCGGTATAAAAACGTCAGAAGCAGGGTGTCGATGTGGCTTCCGTCGACATCGGCATCCGTCATGAGAATGATCTTGTTATATTTTAGTTTGGTGATATCGAAATCGTTTCCATACCCTTCTGAAAAGCCGCAGCCGAAGGTATTGATCATGGTTTTGATCTCGGCATTGGCCAGTACCTTGTCCATGGATGCTTTTTCCACATTCAGGATCTTACCACGGATTGGAAGGATTGCCTGGTATTTGCGGTTTCTGGCTGTTTTGGCAGAACCGCCCGCAGAATCTCCCTCTACGATAAAGATTTCGCAAAGCTCGGCATCACGGCTCTCGCAGTTTGCCAGCTTCCCGTTGCTGTCAAAGGAAAATTTAGACTTTGTCAGCATGTTGGTCTTCGCCTTCTCTTCTGCTTTGCGGATCTTTGCGGATTTTTCCGCGCAGCCGATGATGGCTTTTAAAGTCTCCAGATTGCGGTCAAAATAATGCGAAAGCAGATCGCCGGATACCGTAAAGACTGCTTTGGTGGCATCTGCACTTGCAAGCTTCGTTTTCGTCTGACCCTCAAAGATCGGATCCGGATGCTTCACTGCAACGATCGCCGTCATGCCGTTTCGGGTATCCGCACCAGTAAAGTTCGGATCTTTCTCCTTTAAGATGCCCAGCTCTCGGGCATAGGAGTTGATCAGCTGGGTAAAGCGGGTCTTAAATCCAACCAGATGCGTACCGCCCTCCTGCGTAAAAATATTATTACAGAAGCCAAGGATATTTTCCTCAAAAGCATCGACAAACTGGATCGCTACTTCCACCTCGATCTGATCCAGTTCCTTCTTAAAATAAATTGGTTCGTGGATCACCGTCTTGCCGCGGTTTAATTCCTTTACATAAGCCACGATTCCTTCCGGTTCATGGTAGGTGATCTCTTCTTTCTCGCTGGCACGTGCATTTTTATAATAAATGGTAAGGCCCGGATTTAAATAAGCGGTCTCATGCAGACGGCTCTTTAACCAGTCTGCCTTAAACCGTGTTTTTTCAAAGATTTCGTCGTCTGGCAGGAAATTGATCTCTGTACCGGTCTGTCTGGTCTTTCCGAGTACCGGGAGCAATCCGTTTTCCAGTTCCACGGTGGGGATACCGCGCTCATACGCATCGTGATGGATAAAACCATTTTTATAGATTTTGACATCCATATGGGCAGATAAGGCATTCACGACAGAGGAACCGACACCGTGCAGTCCGCCGCTGGTCTTGTAAGCCTGGTTGTCAAATTTACCGCCCGCATGCAGTGTAGATAAAACCACACGCTCTGCAGATACGCCTTTTTTATGCATTTCTACCGGGATGCCACGTCCGCTGTCCTTTACGGTGCAGGAGCCGTCTGCTTCCAGGGTAACCCATATGGTATCGCAGAAGCCAGCCAGATGTTCGTCTACCGCATTGTCCACGATCTCGTAGATCAGATGATTTAATCCCTTTGTTCCAACGCTTCCAATGTACATACCCGGGCGTTTGCGCACCGCTTCCAGCCCTTCCAGGACCGTGATGCTGTCTGCGTTATACTGTGTATTTGCCATGTTTCCCTCCAACTATAAAACAAATGTTCGAATCTAAATTATAAATAAAATTTCCATCAAAATCAAGAACCAAAATCCATGATTCGATGTCAGACTGTTCCTATTCATGCTGTTTTCATCCAACAGTCTGCTAACCAAAAATCACTGCTGCAAGCAGTAAAATGACTGCCATTCCAAAGTTCCAGGCCGTAAAACGGATCAGGTACTGCTGTTTCGTTCCGGCTTCCGGAAAATGCTCCTGACTTTCCGCAAAAAACTTATAAGAGATCAGGCTGGCCAGCGATGCGATCAGCGTACCGAGTCCGCCAATGTTCACGCCACGCAAAAGTGCAGCATGCTGGTCGGTAAAGCCGGAAAGCAGGATTGCTGCCGGTACATTGCTGATCACCTGGCTGCAGGCAAAAGAAACAAACAGTTCCCGGCCCGTCAAGAGCTGGTTTAGCAGATTCCGCACCAGATCCATCCGCTTCATATTGCCGATAAAAATAAAAAATGCAATAAACGTAAGCAGAAGGCTGTAATCGACGTTTCGTGGCAGAAACGTGCTGTGGAAAAGTCCGCTTAACAGCAGGCATCCGATCAATACGATCAGCAGAAGAAGCGGCCATTCCAGCACGCGGAATACCGAAAGCAGGCTGAACAAAAACAGCACTGCCAGCAGCAGATTCTGGTAACGGGACTGATCCTTCTCACTGTGTCGTTTGCCTGCAGGGAGGTCCTGTGTTTTTACATTTGCAAAAGCATGGTCTGCGGTAGCTTTTTGCGTTTTTGTATCTGTATGAGAGGCCAGCATTTCTGACTTCAACCGTTCCGAATCTAATGGGAAGTTTTTATGAGCCACACAGACTCCAAGGATCATCAAAAAAGAAAGGAGGCTAAGCGGTCCCATGATCATCAGAAACTGCCCCATTCCCATACCGGAAACCGAATACAGATACAGATTCTGCGGATTTCCCACTGGTGTCATCATGCTGCCCAGGTTCGCTGCGATCGTCTGCATGACAATGACCGGGATCATTTCTTTTTGTAAGCCGGCAAGCTCCAGAACCAGGATCGTAAATGGAACAAACGTCAGCAGTGACACATCGTTGGTGATCCACATGGAGCAAAAGAAGCAAAGCATCACCAGTACCAGATAGAGCTGGCGGAACGTATGGACCTTCGCAAGCAGTGCCTGCGCCACCTTTCCAAAAAACCCGGTCTGTTTAAACCCTTCCATGATCGTCATCAGAGAAAACAGCAATGCCAGTGTCCGGTAGTCCAGATATCCAGGATACTGACTGTCCGGATGGACAAAAAATACAGAAATAACGGCAAGAATTGCTGCAATGCAAAGCACCGTCTCCTTTTTGAAATATGCGACCAGCCTTTTCATGATTCTTTTCATCCCCTTGATTTATTCTTAAAGTAACAAAGTGTTATTATAACCATTTTTTCGAAAGCTGGCAATAGGAAGAAACACTAATAAAGCCCTGCCGGATTTTCACCCGGCAGGGCTCTGTTTCTGTAACAGGTAATGTTATTGATTAAAAATCGTTGCTGGCACGCATGCGTGAACAATAATTAGAAATCTACCTCAGTATCGTAGTAGCAGCACTTCAGGAGTTTTTCCATCTCCTCCTGGCTAGGCTGACGCGGGTTGGAACCGGTACATGCGTCTGCGATCGCGTTCTTTGCAATCTCAGGAAGTCTCTCTAAGAATACCTCCTCCGGTACAAAGCCCTGCTCGGTCGGATAGCTGTCTGCGCCATAGTTCTTGATGCAGTGCGGAATCTTTAAGTCATCGTTCATCTTTCTTAAGTAAGCAATCAGCAGAGCAACCTTCTCATCCAGAGTCTCGCCGCCCAGCTTCATGAAGTCTGCAATCTCGCCATAACGCTCTTTTGCGGTTTCATCTTTTGCGTTGAATGCGATAACCTTCGGCAGGTACATTGCGTTTGCTGCACCATGAATGATGTGTGCGCCGTAATCTGCGAATGCAGCACCAGTCTTATGAGCCATGGAATGAACAATACCTAACAGTGCGTTGGAGAATGCCATACCAGCCAGGCACTGTGCGTTGTGCATGGAATCACGTTTTGCCATGTCACCGTTGTAGGAATCTACCAGATCCTTCTGGATCATCTTAATTGCATGCAGGGCCAGCGGATCGGTAAAGTCACAGTTCGCGGTGGAAACATAAGCCTCGATGGCGTGGGTCATGGCATCCATACCAGTGTGCGCAACCAGCTTCTGCGGCATGGTCTCTGCCAGATCCGGGTCTACGATAGCTACATCCGGGGTAATCTCAAAATCAGCGATCGGGTACTTGATGCCCTTCTGATAATCGGTAATGATGGAGAATGCGGTAACCTCGGTAGCGGTTCCAGAAGTAGAAGAAATTGCGCAGAAATGAGCTTTTCTTCTCAGTTTCGGGATGCCGAATACCTTACACATATCTTCAAAGGTGATGTCCGGATATTCATACTTGATCCACATTGCCTTTGCTGCGTCGATTGGAGAACCACCGCCCATAGCAACAATCCAGTCAGGCTGGAATGCTTCCATGGCTGCTGCGCCTTTCATAACGGTCTCTACGGAAGGATCCGGCTCGATGCCCTCGTAAAGCTGAACCTCCATTCCTGCTTCCTCCAGGTACTGTTTTGCCTTATCGAGGAAACCGAAACGTTTCATGGAACCACCGCCAACGCAGATGATAGCTTTCTTACCTTCGAATGTCTTTAATGCCTCTAATGCACCTTTTCCGTGATATAAGTCTCTTGGTAATGTGAATCTAGCCATAATAGCTCCTCCATTCTGCCGCCTTCCGACGGCACCTTTTTTGTTTAGATGCTTTCATTTACTCGTTAATTTATTAACATTAACTCTGCTCTTACTATATCACTTTTTGTGTATTTTGCAAGTGTTTTTTTGAATATTTTTTTCATTTTATTTTCACTTTGCATAGATTACTTGTTATCGTCTTGTCAAGCAGACGCGCAGAAAAGGAGCCCCGAAAGGCTCCTTCCTATTAATTCTATGTACTATCTGCGGCAGGAAGCACTTCTCATCACATAAGAGATCACCTGCGGACTGTTGCAGATTCCGCCGGACAGGTTCTTTCTGCTGATGCCGGTCAGACAGGAATTATAGCCGGTACCACAGTTGCTGGTATCGCAGCCATAGCTCTGGCATACCTGAGTGCTGCATCCATTATGATAAGATCCATTTCCACAGTTTCCGGTTGCCGCGAATGCGGTCATCGGCTGAAATGCCATCAGTGCGGTTACGGCCATTGCTGCTGCGGTGGTTATAATCTGTTTTTTCATATTCTTTGGTCTCCTTTTTGTTACAAATTTATTTCATAATTGTTACAAATATATGTTACCATACAGAACATGGAAAAGCTACTGGGAATGACTGGAAATCAGGGCTTGCAGGTATACCCAATTCCCAGGCCACCCGGTCCGATGTGGCAGGTCACGCCAAAGGACAGGTCATCGCAGAGAATGGTCTGACCCGGAAATGCTGTCTCGATTTCCTTTACCCAGGCCTCAGTCGCTTCTTTTCCGGCGCTGGAAGCCGCTACAATATGCATATTCCCTGCATCATATTCCTGCTGATAGGATTTTGCGATAACCGTCTTTACTTCCTCGATCATGGTCTGCTTCGCACGTTTCAAACCGCGGCAGTTTTTATACAGTTCCAGCATGCCAATGTCAAAATGAAGTACCGGTTTTACATTCAGAAGCCCTCCAACAAGCGCCACACCGGCAGAGATACGGCCGCCGTGCTTTAAATATTTTAAGTTATCTACCGAAATGTAAATGCCTGCTTTAGTCTTTGCCTGCTCCATGCGCACCTTCACTTCTGCTGCGCTGCAGCCAGACTCCAGCAGATCCAGGGCATCCAGGATACTACGGTGAAGCGGCGCCGAGACACTTCCATTATCTACGACATAGACCCTTCCCTCATACTTTTCTTCCCGGGCCAGCATCATGGCTGTCTGGCATGAGCCGCTCAGGCCGCTGCTGATCGGAATATAAAGTATGTCCTTATACTGGGAAAGCGCCTTGTCCCACAGTTCCATGACCGCCTCCGGTGACGGTTGAGAGGTGCTGATATCTTCCAGTCTGCAAAGACGATCCAGAAACTCTTCTCTGGTAATATTGATTCCCTCATAATAACAGGTCCCATTCATATAAAATGGCATAGGAAGCACAAAAATCCCAAGTTTCTCTGCCTCACTTTGTGAAATGCTGCTGTGGCTGTCTGTTACAATTCCAGTTGTTCTCATCCAAATTTCTCCTTCGTATATCCGAAAGCTTTCCAGACATTGTTGCATATAAAGGAAATTATAATCTAATTTTCCGCAAAAGACAAGATGGGGGAATTTTTCCTGTCCTATGTCAAAGCAAAAGCCCCGGGAATTCCATATCTGGAATCCCGGGGGCTTTTGAAATCTCATTTAAAATTTAAGCACTTCCGGTGCATGCGTGAACGCGGAAATGGTTGCGGCCGCATTCTTAAAGTAGAATACCTCGGTATTTCCATCATCCTCAGAATACATACTCCGTAAGGACGGATAAGCATTCAGCATGGACTCCCGCGCATCTCTGCGGTCATCCTCCACCAGTTCTCCGGTTACGCGAATCCACTCACCATCCTTGAAGGCCGTGATCTCTGCTTTTGGATTGGCATGCAGCTGTTTGGAAACATCCTTCACCTTTCCAGTCTGGATGTACAGCTTATCCTCAAAGATATGCGCAGTGCCGAAGGGACGTACACGCGGCTGGTCACCTTCTGTGGTCGCCAGATAATAGGTGCCTGCGTCCTTTAAGAATTTTTCCACACGCTCGATGGCGTTGTAGGTGACCGGTTTTATCTTCGCGATATCAATCAGGGTCAGCTCCTTCGCGCGGTTCTCCAGGCTGGTTGCCAGGGCTCCGGCAGTGTCGAGACTGGTAAGAACATGGACACCGGTCTCGATGGCATTGCGGCGGATCACGAAACCGTCATGGCTGCGTTCTGCGCCCTGCTGCGGGATATCGATGACCAGATCAACCTCATGACCTAAGATCAGATCCATGATATTCGGAGACTCCTGCTCAAGCTTTCGTACCGTGAATGCCTTTACGCCATTTTCATTTAAGACTTTTGCAGTACCGCGGGTTGCAAAAATCTTGTAGCCTACGTTCTGGAACCGTCTTGCGATCGGAACCACGTTCTCCTTCTCGGAATCACGTACGGTAATGATCATGTTCTTATGCTTCGGCAGCTTCAGTCCTGCGCCCTCAAAGGCCTTGTACAGAGCTTCATTGAAGGTGTTTGCGATACCCAGGCACTCACCGGTGGACTTCATCTCCGGGCCAAGGCTGATGTCTGCGCCGCGGATCTTCTCGAAGGAGAATACCGGCATCTTGATGGCAATGTAATCAGCCTTCTTCTGCAGTCCCGGCTCGTAGCCAAGCTCTTTTAAGGTATGACCGCAGATGACCTGAGTAGCCAGCGGAACAATCGGAATTCCGGTTACCTTGCTGATGTACGGCACGGTTCTGGAGGAACGCGGGTTTACCTCGATGATGTAAACTTCGTTATCTGCCACGATGAACTGAATGTTGATCATGCCCTTGACATGCAGCGCCCGGGCCAGCTTCTCGGTGTAATCCACCAGTTTTGCCTCGATCTCCGGGGTAATGCTCGGTGCCGGATATACGGAGATACTGTCTCCGGAATGCACGCCAGTACGCTCGATGTGCTCCATAATGCCCGGAATCAGGATATCGGTACCGTCACATACGGCGTCGACCTCGATTTCCTTACCTACAATATATTTATCTACAAGGATCGGATGATCCTGCGCGATCTGGTTGATGATGCCGATGAATTCGTCAATATCGTTGTCGTTGATGCAGATCTGCATACCCTGTCCGCCAAGAACGTAGGACGGTCTTACCAGAACCGGATAGCCCAGGTCATTAGCTGCTTTCTTTGCTTCCTCAGCGGTAAATACAGTATGTCCGGACGGTCTCGGGATTTGGCATTTCTCCAGGATCTCATCGAAGAGCTCACGGTCCTCTGCTGCGTCCACATTCTCTGCCGCAGTACCAAGAATCGGAACCCCCATCTTCATCAGGGACTCGGTCAGCTTGATGGCAGTCTGTCCACCGAACTGAACGACAGCGCCGTCCGGCTTCTCAATGTCTACAATGCTCTCCACATCCTCCTGGGTTAACGGCTCGAAATACAGCTTGTCCGCGATATCGAAGTCGGTACTTACGGTCTCCGGGTTGTTGTTAACAATAATAGTCTCATAGCCTTCCCTGGCGAATGCCCAGGTGCTGTGTACGGAACAGAAGTCAAACTCGATACCCTGGCCGATACGGATCGGACCGGAGCCAAGTACCAGAACTTTTTTCTTCTTATGTTCCTCCTCTACCTCGCTGATACCGTCGAAGCAGGAGTAATAATACGGGGTTTCTGCCGCGAACTCTGCTGCGCAGGTGTCTACCATCTTGTAAGCGGCACGGATGTTGTTTGCGTGGCGCATGGCCTTGATCTCATCCTGAGAAACGCCGGTCAGTCTGGAAATGACATTGTCCGGGAATTCGATGCGTTTTGCTTCCTTTAAAAGCACCGGGGTCAGCGGGCCATTCTTTAACGCATTCTCCATCTCTACAATAATAGCCAGCTTATCGATGAACCAGTAGTCGATTTTGGTGATATCATGGATTTCTTCATAAGAAATACCGCGGCGCAACGCCTCTGCGATAACCCAGATCCGGCGGTCATCTACTACATGAAGCTGTTCGATCAGCTCATCGCGGTCCAGACCGGTAAAATCATAGGAAAGCAGACAGTCTACATGCTGCTCCAGGGAACGGATGGCTTTCATAAGGGCACCCTCAAAGTTGGTGCAGATACTCATAACCTCACCGGTTGCCTTCATCTGGGTTCCAAGAGTGCGCTTTGCGCTGATGAATTTATCAAACGGAAGTCTCGGCATCTTGACGACACAGTAGTCCAACATCGGCTCGAAGCTTGCGTAGGTCTTTTTGGTAACGGCATTCTTGATCTCATCCAGAGTGTAGCCCAGGGCAATCTTTGCTGCCACCTTTGCGATCGGGTAGCCGGTTGCCTTAGAGGCCAGCGCGGAAGAACGGCTTACACGCGGGTTTACCTCGATGACACAGTACTCAAAGCTGGTCGGATGCAGGGCATACTGTACGTTACAGCCACCAGTAATGCCCAGCTCACTGATGATATTCAGCGCGGAAGTACGGAGCATCTGGTACTCTTTATCACCCAAAGTCTGGGACGGAGCCACTACAATGCTGTCACCGGTGTGCACGCCGACCGGATCCAGGTTTTCCATGTTGCAGACGGTGATCACGTTGCCGGCGCTGTCGCGCATTACCTCGTACTCAATTTCCTTCCAGCCTGCGATGCAGCGTTCTACCAGGACCTGTCCCACACGGGAAAGACGCAGGCCGTTTTCCAGGATCTCACGGCACTGTTCCGGATTATCGGCAATACCGCCGCCGCTGCCGCCCAGGGTGTATGCCGGACGAAGCACAACCGGATAGCCGATCTTATCCGCGATGCGAAGACCATCTTCCACGTTCTCCACGATATCAGACGGAGCCACCGGCTCGCCGATTTTCTCCATGGTTTCCTTGAACATCTCACGGTCCTCGGCCTTCTTGATGGTCAAAGCAGTGGTACCGATAAGGCGGACGTTATTCTCTTTTAAGAAGCCTGCTTCTTCCAGCTCCATGGCAAGGTTTAATCCGGCCTGGCCGCCCAGGGTCGGGAGCACACTGTCCGGCTTTTCTTTTTTGATGAGCTGTTCTACCACTTCCAGGGTCAGCGGCTCGATGTAAACGCGGTCTGCGATGTCTTTATCGGTCATAATGGTTGCCGGGTTGGAGTTTAACAAAACAACCTCAATGCCCTCCTCCTTTAAGGAACGGCAGGCCTGGGTTCCGGCATAGTCAAATTCAGCAGCCTGGCCGATGACGATCGGGCCAGATCCAAGTACAAGAACTTTCTTAATATCAGGATTCTTCGGCATTAGTTATTTCCTCCCATCATGTTAATAAAGCGGTCGAACAGGTACGCGGAGTCCTGCGGTCCCGGGCAGGCTTCCGGATGGTACTGCACGGTGAAGATGTTCTTACCGACATATTTCAGGCCCTCATTGGTTCCGTCATTGACGTTCGTGAATGCAGGAATGGCAATATTCGGGTCAAGGCTCTTCGGATCGACCGCGTAGCCATGGTTCTGGGATGAGATAATAGCACGTCCGGTCTCGGCATCCTTAACCGGATGGTTGCCGCCGCGGTGGCCATATTTTAATTTGAAGGTATCAGCTCCGGTAGCCAGTGCCATAAGCTGGTGCCCAAGGCAGATGGCAAAAATCGGCACATCAGACTCGTACAGCTTGCGGATCTCTTTGATGATCTCCACATTTTCCTTCGGATCTCCAGGGCCATTGGACAGCATAATGCCATCCGGATGGGATGCGAGGATTTCTTCTGCAGTTGTATCACAGGGGTAAATGGTGACTTCACAGCCACGCTTTGCCAGGGAACGGGCGATGTTGCGCTTGGCTCCAAGATCCAGAAGCGCTACCTTTTTGATCGGCTTCTCAAATTCGTCGGATGCCGGAAGGATGTACTTTTCTTTGCAGGAGGTCTTTTTTACGACACCGGTTACGGTGTACGCATGCATGCGGGTGATCGGGTCGGTGAGATCATCATACTGCTTGGTGGTGATCATGCCGTTCATGGTGCCCTTCTCACGCAAGATTTTGGTGAGTGCACGGGTGTCTACGCCGCTGATGCCCGGGATGTCGTATTTTTCCAGGAAATTCTGAATGGTATCCTCACTGCGGAAATTGCTGGGAATACGGGACAGCTCGCGGACAATATATCCGTCCGGCCATGGTCTGCCAGACTCCATATCCTCATAACAAATACCATAATTGCCGATAAGCGGGTAAGTCATAACAACAGCCTGTCCTGCGTAAGACGGGTCAGTCAGGACCTCCAGATAACCGGTCATAGAGGTATTGAATACGATTTCGCTGATGACTTCGCGGGTGGAGCCAATGCTGGTTCCCTCGAACACGGTGCCATCTTCCAGAATAAGAAATGCTTTCATGGGGGAGTACCTATCCTTTCTTTCATCCGTATTATGTGGGGTGTTTCTTTTTGAGCTTCTTTTCGACTGTCTTGTATACACTGTCGTCCGCCCAAATTGATAGAATTATACATGATATACAGGGCACATGCAAGCTGATTTATTTTTATACATTCTTATTTTTAGTTATCCTGTTTTATTGTTTTATATTGCCACATTCCGCATTTGTTCATGTATTGCTGCATGATTTCCGGCAGAATGGCTGCTCTCTCACACTCCTCAGCTCCCCTGCATATCCTGTTATGATAAGCGAGTTTTCATCTTCAAGGAGTTCTCCCATGCCAAAATCCATCCGCACCGCATCAACGGAACTCTCCTCCAGCGGTCTCTTACAGGTCAATGTCGTAAATATCCAGAACAACTTTCCAATCCGGAATGCCAAAGTCACCATCACATATTCCGGGGAACCTGCGGCTCCATTAGAGGAACTGTCCACCAATGCATCCGGTCAGACCGAGGAAGTGGCTCTGGCCGCACCGCCGCCAGAATACAGCCTCCGCCCTGGCGAGGGCCAGCCCTATTCGGATTACAACATTACAGTGGAAGCACCAGGCTTCCGGCCGGTATCCGTGGAAGGGACCGAAGTGCTTCCGGACGCCACAGCCATTCAGCCCATCCGCATGGAACCAGAGACAGATACAGAGCCGGTAGAAAACCCGGTCATCATCCCGGAACACACGCTGTACGGCAATTATCCGCCCAAGATCGCGGAAAATGAAATTCAGCCGGTGAATGAGAGTGGGGAGATTGTATTAAGCCGCGTGGTGGTTCCCCAGACCATTGTAGTACATGACGGGCCTCCCAACAGCAATGCGGAAAACTATTATGTTCCCTACCGGGACTACATCAAAAATGTGGCATCCAGCGAGATCTATGCCACCTGGCCCCAGGCCTCCATCACTGCCAATGTCCTGGCCATCATGAGTTTTACCCTGAACCGGGTCTATACGGAGCATTATCGGAATCGCGGATATGACTTCACCATCACCTCTTCCACCGCCTTTGACCACAAATGGATTCCCGGGCGGAATATCTTTGAGAGCATTTCTGTGATCGTGGATGAAATCTTTGACAACTATTTATCCCGCCCTGGTGTGCGCCAGCCAATTTTAACCCAGTACTGTGATGGCAGACAGGTGCAGTGTCTGCAGCGTGGCTGGATGACCCAGTGGGGGTCCTGCGCCCTGGGCGAACGCGGTTACAGCCCCATTGAAATTTTGCGCCACTATTACGGAGACAGCATATACATCAATACCGCGGAAGAAATCTCCGGCATTCCGGCTTCCTGGCCCGGCTACGATCTGACCATCGGATCCTCCGGCCAGAAGGTCATGCAGCTGCAGGAACAGTTAGATGCCATTGCCACTGTCTATACCGCAATTCCGCGGGTAAATGCTGATGGTGTTTACGGTCCGGCTACCGCCGCGTCTGTGCGGGAATTCCAGTCCATCTTCGGCCTGCCCCAGACCGGCGTCGTGGACTTCGCCACCTGGTATAAGATCTCGCATATTTATGTTGGAGTGTCCGGGATTGGGGAGCTGTATGGGGCGTAAAGCCTGATCTGGACAACACACGAGGGCCCGGCATTGCCGGACCCTCAAATAAACTTACTCTTCTGTTATTTTGTCACAATCAGGCTTCCGAACAGTTCCGCCGGAACATATGCCTTCACTGCAATGCCGTCTGCCTGATACTCCTCGCTCAGCAGCTCACCGTACTTACGGATTGTCTGGATTTTGCCCGCCTCCTGATAGGGGAACACGCGCTCCAGATACACCTTCTGGCTGCGCAGGATCTGCTCCAGTGTATCCAGAAGTTCCTGTTCGCCTGCTCCGGTCTTTGCGGAAATCTGCACCTGATAGTCGGACTGAAGATCTCTTGGGAACTCACCGTCTTCCTTCTGATCGATCTTATTAAACACGGTGACAATGATCTTGTCCTCCACCTTCAGCTCCCGCAGCGTCTCATACACCACGTGCATCTGCATATCCATATTCGGATTAGAACAGTCCACCACATGCAGGATGATATCACTGTACCTGGCCTCCTCCAGGGTGCTCTTGAAGGCTTCGATCAGATGATGAGGGAGCTTTCGGATAAAACCGACGGTATCCGTCAGCATGATCTGCTGTCCGCTCTCCAGCTCCAGATTGCGGGTGGTGGGATCTAGGGTCGCGAACAGCTTATCCTCTGCCAGAATGCCAGCATCCGTCAGGCGGTTTAAGAGGGTGGATTTACCCGCATTGGTATATCCGACAATGGCTGCTACCGGAGTGTGGGTTTTCTCCCGCTGCTTGCGGATCACATCACGGTGGCGCTTCACTTCTTCCAGCTCGGATTTTAACTGGCCGATACGCTCGTGGATGAGACGGCGGTCCATCTCCAGCTTTTTCTCACCCGGTCCTCTGGTACCAATGCCGCCGCCAAGACGGGAAAGGGAACTCCGAAGGCCTACCAGTCTTGCCGCCCGGTATTTTAACTGGGCCAGCTCAACCTGAATCTTACCCTCACTTGTCGTAGCACGGGACGCGAAAATATCCAGAATGACCATGGTACGATCCATGACCTTGGTATCCAGCGCGTCTTCCAGGTTGCGCAGCTGCGCCGGGGAAAGCTCATCATCGCAAACCACGCCGGTAGCCTGAAGCTCCCAGATGCGCTCCCGCACCTCATCAATTTTTCCTTTTCCAAGATAGGTACCCGGATGAATGCGTTCCCGGTTCTGGATTATCTTGTCCACGGTAACGCCGCCTGCAGTCTTGACCAGCTCTTCCAGCTCATCCAGGGAAGCGCGGGTGTCGTCTTCATCGTCCGTGCTGACGGCAATGAGGATTACCCGCTCCTCAATTTCTTTCATATCAAATAATTCTGCCATAAATGTTTTTTACTCCTAATGGTTGCCCTGACGGGTTTTTAAAAATGCCAGCTCCCGGGCTGCGTTTCCTTCAGCTGTGTATTTCTGGTCGTAGCTTTCCAGAATTTCCAGTGCCTTTTTGTAATCGCCTTTATACTCCCAGGCAACAGCCTGATTGTAGGTCAGCTCTTCGCGGCCCACCTCATCGGCACCTACCTCAGAGAAACCGGTCTCAATGGTGCTTAAAGCGTCATCATAGTTTCCTGCATTAATCTGGTCTTTTGCGATGCGGCTGTACACCTGACCCTGGATCACGCCAAGACTCTTTGCACGGTCATAATCCCCTGTTTCCAGGAGACAAAGAGCAAGTCCGGCCTTGCAGGTTTCATTGCTGTCATCCTTCGCGTAAAGCGTCTCGTAGGCCGCAAGGGCAGACTGGTAATCTCCGCTGCGGTACTGGGCCTCGGCCCGGTAAAGCATCATCTGGATCTCAAAGGTGCCGATGCGTCCATGGGTCAGCGCAATGGCATCATCAAACGCGGTAACAGCCTGGGCATAGTTCTGGCTTTCCAGGCAGGCCAGCCCCTGCTCTGCGTATTCCTGACGGTGTTTCTGAAGCCACGCCTGACGGGCGCCATATGCTCCGCCTCCGGCCAGTAAAACTACTGCCACAAGGGCCGCAATCATCTGACGGCGGCGTCTCCGGCGCTGTCTGCGGCGGCGTGCGATCTGTCTTGCACGGACCGAAGAGTATGCGCGCCGTTCTGTATTTTGTCTGTTTTCCATGCTTTCTACCTTCTTCCGGTACTTCCGATGCCGCCCCGGTCTTCATGGTCCAGGGAATCGGTTTCTTCAAATAAAATAGCCGGCTGGTGTTCCATGATGCGGAACTGGCAGATACGGTCATTCTTGCTGATCTTCGTATCGCGAAGCGCATAGGCCGGGAAAAACCACTGATCATTATCTCCGCAGTAGCTCTCGTCGATGACACCCATATGATTCGTCTGGATAATGCCGAAGTTTTTGTAGGTGCTGCTTCTCGGAACCACATGGGCTTCGTAGCCCTTCGGAAGTTCCATGGCAATTCCAAGCGGCACCAGTTTAAACTCCCCTGCCTTCATCTCAACATCTTCTGCCGCCCGGAGATCGATCCAGTCGGATTTGCCGTCAATATAAGTTAATTTTTCCATGTCATCGTAAAAATATTTAATTCTGATCTTCTGCATCATATGATTCTTCCTCCTCATCACGCTCTTTCAGCACTTCTTCCACAGCCTCAGATACAGATTTCGGTTCGCTGCCGTCTGCATCTTCCTGCGCGCCAAGCTTCATCTGAAGCTCCTCTTCCACTTCCTGGATGATCTCTTCTTCCTGCTCCGGGTTCATAGTAGGAAGATCCACCATGGAGCTGACACCAAACCGGCGCAAAAACTCCTCCGTGGTGGCAAACAGTGCCGGCCGGCCAGGCGCATCCAGTCTTCCCGCTTCATAGACCAGGCCGTATTCCACCAGACGATTCACCGCATGGTCGGAATTGACGCCGCGGATCTTTCCGATCTCCATCTTCGTGACCGGCTGCCGGTAAGCGATGATGGACAGCGTTTCCAAGATCACGTCCGTCAGCACATGTTTTTTCGGTGTGGCAGCTACCCGAATCAGGTTCTCATAATAATCCGCGCAGGTGCACATCTGGTAAGCGTTTTCCAGCTCCAGAATGCGCATGCCACGTTTTTCTTCCTCATATCGTTTCTGCAGATGCAGGACCACACGTTTTGCAATCTCCTCACTCTGCCCGATGGCAACAGCAAGCTGTTTTAATTCCACGGAATTTCCCATGGTAAATAAAACCGCTTCCACGATGGCTTCCCAGTCTTCTGTCCGGTACTGGCCATCGTCTTCATCAAAAAAATCACCCATATATTCTATCCTTCCAGGCCGCTTAAGTCTTCCAGCTCCAGCTCGCCTTCTTCGCCCTCCTGCTCCAGTGTCTCAATCCACATATCATCAAAGGTGTGTTCCTGGGTGAGATGGATCTTGCCGATCTTCATCAGCTCCAGGATAGCCAGAAAGGACACCACCACTTCCAGCTTGTCCCGCTGGCGTTCCAGCATCTGCCGGAAGCTGAATTTCCGGTGCTTTCTGGCATATCCCAGAACAGAGGTGATCTTGTCCTCCAGACTCACCGGATCTTTTTTGATGGTTCCGAAGGTGCTGCGGACCGGGTCGATCTTATCCTGCTGCCGCTTCATCACCGACTCGAAGATCTTCTGAAGCTTCGTGAGCGTCACTCCGTCCAGGAGCTTGTCGAGATCCACCGGCTCTGCATATTCCTTGACCTCCGGCGGGATCGTCGGATCCTTGTAGAACACCCGGTCCGCCCCGGACTCCATGTCCTTAAGTTCCTCCGACATCAGCCGGTATTTCTTATATTCCAGGAGACGCATCACAAGTTCCGCTCTCGGATCTTCCTCCTCGCCCTCCTCATTCACTTCTTTCGGCAGCAGCATCCGCGCCTTGATGTCGAGAAGCGTCGCCGCCATCACAAGGAATTCGCTGACCACATCCAGATTTTCCTCATCCATCTGCCGCACGTACTCCATATACTGGTCCGTGATCTCGGCAATCGGGATATCGTAGATATTCACTTTGTTTTTTTCAATCAGATGGAGAAGAAGATCCAGCGGACCTTCAAACTTTTCCAGTTTGTACGATAATTCCATATGCACCTCAAGTATGTTTTCACAGTCTTCCATTCAGAAAGCCCATGTCCAACAATTCGATATATAACCGCAAAAAAGAATGTGCGTATGCACACTCTTCATCACGCCGTTCACATTTTGTCCCTACTGCTGCGTATCAGCCCCGCAGAGCCTCACAACAACCACCTGTGGTTTATCATTCAGCCTGATATTGATCGAGTGGGTCCCAAGTCCCCGCCCGACGATCATCCGGCTCTTTTCTCTTCCTTTTCCCGGAAGTTCAAAATATCCCGCACAGCGCGGATAAAAGAACTGGTACTGGGGTGTCATGACTCCGCCCACAAGCGGAAGCCGGATGGTTCCGCCATGAAAATGTCCGGAAAGTGTGAGATCCGCTCCCCACGCCGCATACTCCTCAAAAAACAGCGGAGAATGGGCCAGAAGAAGACAGAACTTTTCAGGGTCCGGCTCTCCCAGGGTCTCCTTCAAAAGACCCTCAGGGATCTCTCCCGACCGCGGCAGATAGGCGATCTTTGGAAGATCGAGGCCATAG
>OHAC01001646.1_pt1 | contig 19971 bp, 19 predicted proteins | sample 1577051 | NCBI WGS metagenome assembly OHAC01 (sample SAMEA3541499, study PRJEB24748) | human gut metagenome | biome: human gut; feature: human-associated habitat; material: faeces | place: China | collected 2012 | reverse complement strand
ACTTCAACCAGACAGTTAAGGCAATCGCTGAGGCTGAGGCTTATCCGGGACCATCCCTGATCATTGCTTATGCTCCATGTATCAACCATGGTATCAAGAAAGGTATGAGCAAGGCTCAGACAGAGGAGCAGCTTGCAGTAGAGTGCGGATACTGGAATAACTTCCGTTTCAATCCGGCAGCAGAGGGCAATAAGTTCTCACTTGACAGCAAGGCACCGAAGTCAGAAGGATATCAGGACTTCCTGAATGGTGAGGTTCGTTACAATGCACTCAAGAGAGCAAATCCGGCGAAGGCTGACAGACTCTTTGCACTGAATGAGCAGGAAGCCATGGAAAGATATGATTACCTGAAGAAGCTGGTAGATGTATACGCAGCAGAAAAAGAGTAATTGGATTTTTGGACTTTAATCTGACGGGTTGACCGGTCAGGAGAATGGCAGACGGTAATGCAGATACAACTGTAAAGCTGTCTGCCATTTTTGATGCAAAAGTATGTCAGAGAAACTGCAGACATCATGTACTTTCATAAGTACAATTTTATAGATTGCTCTTGCAAATGAGGCAAGCCTGTGGTACAATATGTATTGTTTATCCGTGGGAGGTGTGAAATGGACATTTTAAAGATTGTATTATACATTGTCTTTGTTATAGACTGTATCGCATTATCAGCGATCATTCTTTTACAGGAAGGTAAGTCTGCAGGTCTTGGAACGATCGGTGGTGTAGCAGATTCATATTGGGGACAGAACAAGGGACGTTCTATGGAAGGTGCACTTGTAAAGTCTACAAAGTTTCTTGCGATCCTGTTCCTCGTACTTTCAGTAGTACTGAACCTGAAGGTTTTTAATTAATGACATAAGATGATTCCAGATAAGGCATTCTATACGGTGAGTTATAGAATGCCTTATCTTTTTCTGCCCGGTATTCCGAATGAGAAGCGGAAAGAACTGCCGGAGTCACAATAGGCAGAGCGAGAGCGGGAAATCAGAAATTGAAGAGAAGGAACGCAGGGAAAGAATGCAGGAGTAAAAGCAAAGAGAAGGAACAGAAAAGAAAGAGCAGAGAAAGGAAAGATATGGATCAGACATTTGAAAAGCGTAAAAAGGTCATTTATGATTTTATCTGTGATGATTTTTATGTGCCGATGAAAATAAAAGAGATCGCCATGGTTCTTCAGATCACGAAGGAGCAGAGGAAAGAGTTGCAGGAAGTGCTGGACAGTCTGGTAGAGGAAGGCAAAATTTCTCTTTCCAAGCGTGGAAAGTACAGCAAGGGTCAGACGAAAAGAATCATGGGAACATTCCAAGCGAACATCCGTGGATTTGGATTTGTTATGGTAGAAGGACAGGAAGAAGATATCTTTATTCCTGCGGAAAATGTAAATGGTGCATTCCAGGGGGATGAAGTGGAGTGTATTATTACAGGTAGTCCAAGCGGCAGACGGCAGGAGGGAAAGATTGTCGGAATTATTTCCCATCAGGTGACTAAAGTGGTTGGATTGTATGAGAAGAGCAAAAGTTTTGGATTTGTGCGTCCGGATAATCAGAGATTCCTGAAAGATATTTATATCCCTGCAGGAAAAGAACTCCATGCAATGACCGGACATAAGGTAGTTGTGGAACTGACATCCTATGGCGGGGAGCATATGAAACCGGAAGGAAAGATCATTGAGATCCTGGGTCATGTGAATGATCCCGGTACAGATATTCTTTCCATCGTGAAAGATTTTGATATCCCTACAGAATTTCCTGAAAAAGTGCTGAATCAGGCTGTTCGTGTGGGAAAAGAAGTATCAGAGGCTGATATGGCAGGAAGAATGGATCTGCGGGACTGGCAGATGGTCACGATCGACGGGGAAGATGCAAAAGATCTGGATGATGCGGTTTCTGTTGTGATGGACGGAGAAAATTACAGGCTGGGAGTTCATATTGCTGATGTGACAAATTATGTGCAGGAGAGAAGTGCATTGGACTGGGAGGCACTGAAACGTGGAACAAGCGTTTATCTTGCTGACCGGGTGATCCCGATGCTGCCACAGACTTTGTCAAATGGAATCTGCTCTCTGAATGCAGGAGAGAACCGGCTTACCCTGTCCTGTATCATGACGGTGACACCGGAGGGCGAAGTTGTGGATCATCAGATTGCTGAAACGGTAATCTGCGTAGATAAAAGAATGAGTTATAACGGAGTGGCAAAGGTTCTTGCAGGGGATGCCGAGGCACTGGAAGCGGATCGGGAGTTTGTCCCGATGATCCTGCGGATGAAAGAATTGTCTGATATTATCAGGGAAAGGCGTGCAAAGAGAGGTTCGATCGACTTTGATTTTCCTGAGACAAAAATCATTCTGGATGAAAAGGGACGTCCTGTTGAGATCAAGCCTTATGACCGGAATGATGCAACAAAGATCATAGAAGATTTTATGCTTCTTGCAAATGAGACAGTTGCAGAGGAATTTTTCTGGAGAGAGATTCCATTTCTCTACAGAACACATGATGTGCCTGACGAAGAAAAAATCCGTAAGTTAGGTACATTTATCAATAATTTCGGTTATAACCTGCATGTAAGAAATGAAGTCAGACCGAAAGAAATCCAAAAGCTTCTGTGCAAAGTTGAGGGAACCCCGGAAGAACCACTGATCAGCCGGCTTGCCCTGCGGTCAATGAAGCAGGCAAAATATACAACAGAAAATACAGGGCATTTTGGACTGGCAGCGAAATATTATACGCATTTCACTTCTCCGATCCGCCGATATCCTGATCTTCAGATCCATCGGATCATCAAGGAAAATCTGCGGGGAAGGCTGACCGGGGAACGGATGGAGCATTACAGAAAGATTCTGACCGAAGTTGCATCTCAGTGCAGTCAGCGGGAGCGGACAGCGGAAGAGTCCGAGCGTGAAGTGGTCAAATTGAAAAAAGCAGAGTATATGCAGGCTCATATTGGCGGAGAGTATGAGGGCGTGATCTCCGGTGTGACAAAATGGGGAGTTTATGTAGAACTTCCGAATACGATCGAAGGTCTGATCCATGTTGCAGATATGAGGGATGACCATTATAATTTTATAGAAGAAACTTATGAGATGGTTGGCGAGCATACAGGAAAGACCTGGAAATTAGGACAGAAAGTACAGATCCGGGTGACAGATGCTGACCGGTTGCAGAGGACAGTTAATTTTGAGTTTGTCTGACTGGCAGATGATTGAACAGAGAGAGGATGTAATACGAAGATGGCAAAGACAGAAAAAAAGCTGATCGCAAATAATAAAAAGGCATACCATGATTATTTTATCCTTGAAAAATATGAAGTGGGGCTGGTACTTCACGGAACGGAAGTTAAGTCTCTGCGTATGGGAAAGTGCAGTATTAAAGAGTCATTTATCCGGGTGGAAGATGGCGAGATGTATATTTACGGCATGCATATTTCTCCATATGAAAAGGGAAATATTTTCAATAAGGATCCGCTGCGTGTGAGAAAGCTACTTCTCCATAAAAAGGAAATTTTAAAGATTTCCGGCAAAATGAAAGAGCAGGGAATTACGGTAGTGCCGTTGCAGGTCTATTTCAGCGGAAGTCTTGTGAAAATGGAGATCGGGCTTGCAAAAGGTAAGAAACTGTATGACAAGCGTGATGATATCGCAAAGAAAGATCAGAAGCGGGAAGCCCAGCGGGAGTTCAAAGTGAGAAATCTGTAGGGCAGAGCAGGGGGGGCAGGCTTTATAGCTGCCTGCACCCTGGCATCACGACATTTTTATCAGAAATCAATGGCATCTTTTACTGCCTGGATATCACCGGTAAAGATGATTCCGTCCATACCGGCATCTTTCGCTCCCTGGATATTTTTTTCAAGATCGTCAATAAAGAAGCATTCAGAAGGATTCAGATCAAATTTGCGGAAGAAATATTCGTAAATTTCCTGATCCGGTTTTGCCATGTGGATCGGAGCAGAGAACAGGATCCCGTCAAAAGGCTTCAGGATCTCGTGATCCTTCATATAATCTGCAAAGTAAGTCGGTGCATTGGAAAGGAGATAGACCGGGATTCCCCGCTCTTTCAATTCCCGGACAAATGCAAGCGTCTGTGGCAGTGGCTTTGCACAGCCAGGCCATTCACGGAAGAAAAGATCCACGGGATCATAAAGCCTTTCGGGAATCGTACGCAAAATTTCATTTCGATACTCCTGATAATCGATCGCACCGCTGTCCAGTTCAGCCCAGTGTGCATAGATCAGATCGCAGAGATAATCGACATCAGTCGCATCAGTAACAAAAGAACGAATGATCTCTCTGCCGTTAAAAGTTCCAATCACATTTCCAAAGTCAAATACGATATTCTTATATTTCATAGTAAAGCTCCTTTCAGAGAATATTCTCATTTATCATAACAGTGTACAATAAATCGAATAAATTTGCAAAAAATATAGTAAAATCTACGAAACCATATAATACCTATTGACATAGTAGGTTAATAGGGTGTATCATACGCCTATCGAATCTGAACAGGATAAATTGGAGTGAACGATATGATTAAAGTAGAGCATACAAATAAGACCTTTTCAGGAAAATACGGAGAGGTACATGCCTTACAGGATGTAAGCATTCATGTGGAAAAAGGCGATATTTATGGAATTATCGGATTTTCAGGAGCAGGAAAATCAACGCTTCTGCGACTGGTGAACGGACTGGAAACCCCGGACAGTGGAACAGTCATGGTACATGACCAGGATCTTGGAAGTCTGAAAAAGGCAGAGCTGAGAAAATTAAGAAGAAAGATCGGAATGGTATTCCAGCAGTTTAATCTTCTGGATTCCAAAACCGTTTTTCATAATATAGCACTTCCGCTCATCCTTGAAAAAGCACCGAAGGATGTGATTGAGGAGAAAGTAAATGAAGTACTGAGATTCGTAGAACTTGAAGATAAAAAAGATACTTATGTAAGCCAGTTATCGGGCGGACAGAAGCAGAGAGTCGGAATTGCAAGAGCGTTGACTACGACGCCAGACATTCTGCTCTGTGATGAAGCAACCAGTGCACTTGATCCACAGACAACCGAGTCGATTCTGAAGCTGTTAAAAAAGATCAATAAAGAAATGGGAGTCACGATTCTTCTGATCACGCATCAGATGCAGGTTGTGCAGATGATCTGTAATAAAGTGGCAGTCATGGAAAATGGAAAAGTTGTAGAGTCAGGCAGTGTGCTGGATGTATTTGGAAAGCCACAGGCACTGGTCACAAAGCGGTTTGTGCAGACGGTCATCAATGATCAGATTCCGGAGAGCATTGTCAGTCTTGTAAAAGAGCAGAAAGAACATTTCCAGGTAGAGCGTCTGAAATTTATCGGCAGCAGTGTAAAAAGGCCGGTTATCTCGGATATTTGTCAGGTAGAAGGAATTGTCGTCAATATTTTGGGAGCAACAGTACAGGAATTACAGGAGAACGTAATGTGCGTCTTTATTCTGCAGTTGATCGGATCGGAAGATAAGATCTGCGAGGCTGAAAAGCAGATTGATGCAAATGGCGTAATCCGGGAAAGAGTGGAGGTAATCTGATGGAACAGCAGTTTTTTGGAGTATCGCTGGAGAAGCTTTTAACCAGCGGAGGACAGACCCTGTATATGGTCGCTTTGGCACTGATCATCGGAACTGTGATCGGAATCGTGCTGGCACTGATTCTGGTGCTTTGTAAAAAAGGCGGTCTTGCAGAGAATCTGATCCTTTATAATATTGTGAGTATCTACATTAATATCGTACGAAGTATTCCGTTTGTTATTCTGCTTGTGGCAATCATGCCGATTACCCGTGCAATCGTCGGAACAACGATCGGAAGTACGGCAGCACTTGTACCACTGGTCGTTTATATCAGTCCTTATCTGGCACGACTGATGGAGAACAGTCTCCTGGAGGTCAATCCGGGAATCCTGGAAGCTGCTGAGGCAATGGGAGCATCGACCTGGCAGGTAATCCGCTATTTCCTTCTTCCTGAGACATTAGGATCAATCGTCCTTGCACTGACAACCGGAACGATCGGACTGCTTGGTGCATCTGCGATGGCAGGTTATGTTGGAGGAGGAGGTGTCGGAGACCTGGCACTGACATATGGTTATCAGAGAATGAACACCCCACTGATGATCTTTACCGTTGTCGTATTAGTAATCTTTGTGCAGATCCTGCAGCTTGCCGGAAATGCAGTTTCAAGAAAATTAAGACAGCACCGCTAAAGTAAAACTGACAAAGAAAGAGAAAGATTGAAAATAAAGCGAGATTAAAATTAACATAAAAATCGAAAATAAAGCGAGATCGAAAATAAACATAAAGATCAAAAAATGAAAAGGAGTAAGAAATTATGAAAAAGGTATTAGCAGGCATTTTAGTAGCAACAACAGTCCTTGGACTTGTAGGCTGCGGAAATTCAGGCACAAAGGATTCCTCCAAAGACAATGCAGACAAAAAAGAGATTGTTTATGGAAAATCCCAGGGACCATATACAGAGCTTTTTGAAGATGCGATCGTTCCGATCCTGGAAGAAAAAGGCTATACAGTGAAAGGTGTGGATCTGTCAGATCTTCAGACAGCAGATATCGCCCTGAATGATGGAGAAGTAGATGTCAACGTAGAGCAGCATACAGCTTATATGGATAATTTCAATAAGAGCTATGACGGTGATCTTGTAGCAATCAGCCCGATCCCGACTGTACCGGCTGGTGTATATTCAGATAAATATGATTCCCTGGATGATATTAAAGATGGTGCGAAAGTAGCAGTTCCAAATGATGCGTCTAATACAGCACGCTGCTATCTGATGCTTCAGAAGATTGGCTGGATCAAGATTGATGAGAATGCAGATCCGTCCACAGTTACGCAGGAAGATATTGTAGAAAATCCTTACAACATCCAGTTTACAGAGATGAACAGTATGACGATTCCGGCAACGATGGCTGATTTTGATTATGTAGCAATCACAGGAAGTGTTGTATACAATGCAGGGATTGATGCTTCTACAGCACTGGCAAATGAAGACATTCAGGATTACCTGGTTCTTCAGGTCGTTGTAAAAGAAGAGAACAAAGATGCTGACTGGGCAAAAGCAATCGTGGATGCATATCACTCAGACGAATTTAAAAAGTACATGGAAGAAAATAATGACGGATTATGGTGGATTCCTGAGGAACTTCAGTAAGTAAAGGAATTACCGTAAGGGAATCTGAGTAAGCAGAGAACAGAGAGGAGTGGCGTACAGTGGATCAGACAGAAGCACTTATTATAGAAACGATCGACCGACACAGAGAAGAAATCCTTGAATTTGCACGAGATATTTATTCCCATGCAGAGCTTGGATATAAAGAATTTCAGACTTCTGAAAAGTTTGTGAAAAAAATGGAACAACTGGGACTGCGGACTGAAAAGGGATTTGCGATCACAGGAGTAAAATCGTATCTGAACGAGGATAAAAAAGAAAATGCAAGTCTTGCATTGCTGGGAGAACTGGATGCACTCCGTATCCCGGAGCATACCTTTGCAAATCCTGAGACCAATGCGGCACATTGCTGTGGACATCATGCACAGATGGCAGGCGTATTCGGGGCTGCACTTGCACTGACAGTTCCTGAGATCGCCGAGAAGCTGGATGGACAGGTTGTCTTCTTTGCCACACCGGCAGAAGAGTATGGAGAGATTGAATTTAAAAACCAGCTTCGCGAACAGGGAAAGATCCGTTACGGTGGAGGAAAATGTGAACTGCTGAGAATCGGTGCATTTGATGATATTGATCTTTGCCTGACGCATCATATCCGCCCGGGAAATGAAATCCTCGTGGGAAGCGGAACAGGAAACGGATTCGTTTCCAAAGTGATCCGGGTACTTGGAAAGGCATCCCATGCCGCCGGGGCACCGGAAAAAGGAGTGAATGCACTTTCAGCAGCATCCCTTGGACTTCAGGCTTTGGGACTGAACCGGGAAACTTTCCGGGATGAAGATTGCGTGCGGGTGCATCCAATCATTACAAAAGGCGGAAATCTGGTCAATGTAATTCCTGATGAAGTTGTTGTGGAGACGCTGGTTCGAGGAAAGACGATCGAAGCATTTACAGATGCAGCCAAAAAGACAGACCGTTCCTTTAAGGCAGGGGCTGTCGCAATGGGAGCGAAGGTCGAGATCAGTACTTTACCCGGATATCTTCCAACACTGGCAGAAGAGGCACTTCCGGAACTGAAGCATGCGGCAGAAATCAGTGCATCAGGTATACCGGTGATAGAAGCATCCGGTCATGCCGGAGGATCAACCGATGTGGGAGATGTGCAGCATTTGATGCCGGTTTACACCTTCAATACCGGAGGTGTAAAAGGCGGATTGCATCAGATTGATTTTGAGGTGACAAATGAAGAAGAGGCATATATCGTGACTGCGAAAATGTTTGCACTGGCAGCGTATGGTCTCCTGAAAGAAAAAGCACAGCGTAGCAGAGAACTGGTGGATCAGTATGAGCCTGTCTTCAAAAATTCAGCAGAGTATGTCGAGTTTATGGAGCAGTTCGATTCAAAAGAAATATTTGAATGATATGATAAACGATTTTAATAAGGTGAATGGAAGAAAAGAATCTCTTTTGCCGGATGAGAGTCCGGTGGAAGTGGTTCTTTTTTGATTGAAAATGAGGGAATTACAAAATATAATAACAAGGAGACAGATTGTCTTATCATCTTAGATAAGAAGAAAAGAAGAGGAAATTATGTGTGATAAAGAACTAAATGAAAAAATGAAATTTCCCACTGCGATCTACCATCTTCCCGGCTTGTTTGAATTTTATGAATTGTATCGTGTATTTCTGCCACTGTTCCGTGAGCATAGAGAATATTTTTATGACTGGTGCGAGATCGGCTCAATCTACGGTGCATCAGCCGACTGCCTGTGGGGTGGTGGACGTATCGGGGAAGGAGATTATGATCCACGGGAAGTTCTGGCACTCTTGAAGGAATATGGTATTTCTGCCCGTCTGACTTTCAGCAATTCCCTGCTTCGGAAAGAACATCTTTCAGATGGGAAATGCAACAGCCTTTGTGCTATGTTCGCAGAGAGTGATGCAGTTCAAAATGGAGTGATCGTCCATTCTGATTTATTACTGAATTATCTGAAACGGACTTATCCGAATCTGTATTTTGTTTCTTCTACTACGAAAGTATTGACCGATTTTCAGCAGTTTGTGGAAGAAGTCAACAGGGAAGAGTTCCGTTATGTTGTACCGGATTTTCGTCTGAACAAATCTTTGCGTCAGTTAGATACGCTGACAGAATCACAGAAAGTCAAAGTAGAATTTTTATGCAATGAGTGTTGCTGGTCGGGATGCAAAGAACGAAAGCAATGTTATGAAGTGGTCAGTCGGCAGAATCTAGGGGAGGACTGTCCGGATCACCGATGTGCCGCACCGGATGGGGCGGAAGGATATCAATTTTCCAAAGCAATGGAAAATCCAGAATTTATAGGGATCCAGGATATAAAAAATACCTATCTGCCAATGGAATTTACTAACTTTAAAATTGAAGGAAGAGGACTTGGCAGTGCATTGATTCTTGAATTTCTGCTTTATTATATGACGAAACCCGAGTATCAGATCCACGTCAGGGAAAAGGTTTATCTGGACAATATGCTGGATCTTTTTTAAGGAGAAAATTGCTGATCTGATGCAAATGTATTTCAAAAAGTTCTTGAAAAAAGTTTTTTTTCGTATATAACATAATATGTATAGTTACATATGCTATGCAAATTACTTGCAGTGAAAGAAAAAAGAAGAACAGGAGATGAATGGTTAATGAAGACAAAGAAGAAATTCTTAACGATTCTGCTGGTCGTATGCCTTGTCATGGCAATGATTCCGATGACGGTGCTGGCAGCAGATGGAGTGAAGGATTCAGATACCTGGGATGGCAGTGTTGCTACTGCATTTGCAGGTGGAACCGGTGCAGAGGAAGATCCATATCAGATTTCCAGTGGGGCAGAACTGGCATATCTTGCAAGTACGGTAAATAGCGGAGAGAGTTATGAGGATAAATATTTTGTCCTTACGAAAGATATCAATTTGAACGGATTATCCTGGACACCAATTGCGAACTCTTTTTCCGATGTTCTGTTCGGAGGTACGGATTATTCTATGTTTTCAGGGAAGTTTGATGGAAAAGGACATACGATTTCCAATCTGACTATTGGAACAGAAAGTACACCGGCAGAAGGGGATGTATTTGGATTATTTGGTGCAGCAGATGGGAAGATCAGTAACCTGAATCTGAATCATGTTTCTATAAACGGTGTGGCAAAAAAAGTTTCCGGTTATGCAATCGGACTGGCCGGAGGATTTGCAGGTTCTGCAAGTGGAGGAATTGAAAACTGCCATGTGACGGAACTTTCAATAAATATGACTACACCGGAGAACGGCAATGCGGCTGCCTATTGGATTGGAGGACTTGTGGGGGCTTTTGACGGAACACAGGGAATTAAAGAATGCAGTGTATCCGGTAATATTAATGAAGCCTCCGGTAAAGGTTCAATTGGTGGCTTGATTGGTGAGCTGGGAGAAGCGTCAGAAATTTCATACAGCAGGGCGGATGTTGCACTGGATGTTGAAGCAAATGCTCGTGGTGGTGCAGATGTCGGAGGCTTTATCGGCAAGGGAAATGGTAACAAAAATGAAGAAACTGTTATCAAGAATTGTTATGCCACCGGAAATGTAACGGGTGGTTCATATACTGGAGGATTTGCCGGAAGTCTTTGGGGGCTGAATATCAAAAATTGTTATGCTACCGGAAATGTGACACAGGCAGTTGCTTCTATGGCATCTTTTGTTGGAACAGATGCTCCGGCAGGATATGCATATGGTTCTATTAAAAACTGCTACTCAACGGGAAGTGTAATCGGAACTGCTGCATATCGGTATGCTTTTGCTATGCAGGATGCAACAAAGAGAAGTGAAATTACAAACTGCTATTTTGCGGACAGTAATTTGGAAGTTAAAAATGCACATGAAGCTGCGGTCTCAAAATCATTGGCAGAAATGAAAATAGAAGATTTTGTCGTTATGCTGAATGCGGATGATGAAAATAATGGTTGGACTTTTGTAGAAGGAAGAACACCAATTTGTGGAGCAGAACCTGCAGATTACAGTGCTGTTGATGCAGCATTGGAATCTATTCCATCAGATCTGACAGTATATACTGATGAGTCTGTTGAAGGACTGAATGTAGCGACAACAAGTGTTGTCAGAGGAAGAGTGATTGCAAGACAGGCAGAAGTAGATGAAATGGCGAAAGCAATCGAAGAAGCAATCGCAGCATTGGAATATAAAGATGCGGACTACAGTAAAGTCGAAGAGGCAATCGAAAAGGCGAATGGCCTGAACAAAGAGGACTACAAAGATTTTACAAAAGTAGAAGAAGCAATCAACGCAGTTGTCCGTGGTAAGAATATCAAGGAGCAGGCAGAAGTAGATGAGATGGCAAAAGCAATCGAAGATGCTATTGCAGCTCTTGAGAAGAAACCGGCACAGGCAGGAAGTAAGACAGATCAGAATACGAAGACAAATACAAAGACAAATACAAAGACAAATCCGAAAGCAGATAGTTCAGGCATTCCGAAGACTGGCGATCATGAAAATGCAGGACTGATGCTTGCAATGCTGTATCTTAGCGGAGCGGTAATAGCAGGATCAGTTGTAATTTGGAAAAAGAAAAAGTATAGAGCCTGAGAAGAAAAGTAAAAAATGAAAGGCAATAAAAGAAGTTGGGAACGTACGTTGTGACGTTTCCTTTTCTTTTGAAAAAACTGAAATATTATTATAAAAAGAATGAGTTTGATGAAGATGCCTGGAAGGATCTGACAGCAAGGGGATTTGGCGGCCTGGAATAATGTTTCTCAACAGGAAAATTTATAAACAGAGAGTTGTTTCTAACAAAAAGGTATGCTAATATTTCATCTATAACAATCAGGTTTGAACCAGAACAGATGGAGGGACTGACATGAAACTTTACTATGATCATCCGGCAGAAAACTGGCATGAAAGTCTTCCGCTTGGAAATGGGCGGATAGGTGCCATGGTTTATGGTGGAACGAAGAAGGAAATACTTGCATTAAATGAAGATACACTCTGGTCAGGGTATCCTGAAAAGACGCAGAAAAAACTTCCTGAAGGATATCTTGAAAAAGTAAGAGAACTGACGGAAAAAAGAGAATATCAGAAGGCGATGGAATATCTTGAAGAGTGCTTCAGCAGTTCAGAGGACGTTCAGATGTATGTTCCTTTTGGAAATGTATATATGGAAATGCTGGACGGGACAGAAGAAATTTCGGATTATCACCGGGAACTGTGCCTGGATACAGCAGAAGTGAGGATAACTTATAAAAATCAGGGAGCTTTGGTGGAAAAGTCCTGTATTGTCAGTCAGCCTGCACAGGTATTGGTTTATAAGATCCGTTCTGAAAAAGCCTTTTCACTGAAGTTGTATGTGGAAGGAGGTTATGCCAGGGAAAGCTGTTGCACGGATGGGATTCTGAAGACAAAAGGGCAGTGTCCGGGCAGAGTTCCATTTACCGTAGGCGAAGGTGGCTCGGAAAAAGCTGTTCCCGTATTCCCGGAAGAGCCGGAAAAGCAGGGAATGTGCTACGAAGGCTGGGGAAAGATCGTCACAGACGGAAAAGTAAACGAAGCAGGCAATGCAGTTATTGTGGAAAATGCAGAGGAAGTAACGCTTTATTATGGGATCCGTTCCAGCTTTGCAGGCTTTGACAGACATCCGGTTATAGAGGGCAGATGTCCGGAAGAACTTTTAAAGGCAGATTTTGATTGTACTGGGAAAAGTTATGAGGCTTTGCGAACGGAGCATCTGAAAGAGTATCAGAAGTATTATAAGAGAGTGTCCTTTTCTCTTGGAGAAAAGGATGAGTATGCAGAAAAAGACCTCCGGCAGCGTCTGACAGATTTTCAGGATCACCCGGAAGATGTAGGATTGAATGCTTTGCTGTTCCAGTATGGAAGGTATCTTCTGATCGCAGCTTCAAGACCGGGAACGCAGGCAGCCAATCTTCAGGGAATCTGGAATGCAGAGTTAGTGCCACCGTGGTTCTCAGATTATACGATCAATATCAATACCGAGATGAATTACTGGCAGACAGGTCCGTGTAATCTGGAGGAAATGGGAGAGCCGCTGGTAAGGCTCTGTGAAGAGATGGCAGCAGATGGAAAAGAGACTGCGATGCATTATTTCGGAAAAGAGGGAGTCTGCAGTTTCCATAATACGGATCTTTGGAGAAAGACGACACCTGCTGATGGAAGAGCTGAGTGGAACTTCTGGCCAATGGGTTATGCCTGGCTTTGCCGGAATCTTTATGACCAGTACTTATTCACAGAGGATCGGGCATATCTGGAGCGGATTTATCCGGTATTAAAAGAAAATGTACGTTTCTGTGTGGAAAGTGTTGTGGGGACAGCACAGGGTTATGCGATGTCACCGGCAACGTCACCGGAGAATGATTTCCTTTTCGGAGAGGAAAAGAAAGAAAAGCTCACGGTAGCACAGTATACGGAAAATGAAAACGCGATTGTAAGAAATCTTTTGAGAGATTATCTGGAGGCGGGCAGGATTTTGGGAATCCGGGATGAGCTGACCGGACAGGCAGAAAAAATCTTTGAAGAGATGGCAGCACCTGCTGTTGGAAGTAACGGACAGATCCTTGAATGGAATGAAGATTTTGAAGAAGCAGATCCACATCACCGCCATCTTTCCCAGCTCTATGAGTTGCATCCGGGAAGAGGGATTACCGAGAAAACACCGGAGCTTTATGAGGCTGCGAGAACCAGTCTTTTACGGAGAGGGGATGCCGGAACAGGCTGGAGTCTGGCATGGAAGATTCTGATGTGGGCAAGAATGAAAGACGGAGTACATACCGGAAAGCTGATGAATGAGATCCTCCATTTGGTAGAGCCAAAAGAGTCTATGAATATGGCGAACGGGGGCGGAGTTTATGCAAATCTGTTCTGTGCCCATCCGCCTTATCAGATTGATGGAAACTTCGGTTATACTGCCGGTGTGGCAGAAGCCCTGCTTCAAAGCCATGACGGAGTGATCACGATTCTCCCTGCATTGCCTGAAAAATGGACAAAAGGAGAAATAAGCGGTCTGAAAGCAAGAGGTAATATTACTGTGAGCATTCGCTGGGAAAATGGAAAAGCAGAAGCCTGGCTTTCTTCTGATACAGAGAAGAAAGTTACTGTGCGTATTGGAAAAGGCAGTGAGAAAGAAGTTTTACTGAAAGCCGGAGAACTCTGCATGATAGCAGAATAAAGCTGGAAAATCCTGGTAAATAACAGGACTGAAAAAGAAAAATAGAACGAAAATAGAAAAGAATGCACAGAGCGGTTTTGAAAAGAACTGTTCTGTGCGTATTTTTTTCTGTTAAAGTGAAAAAAAGAAGTTAAGTAAGGAGATAAAATGCCTTGACATAGATAGATGTTCGATATAATATATAGATAGACGATATATAGACAATCGATATACAGGAAAGGGGAGATTGTAGTGAAAATTGAAAAATCATTAGTTTCAGGGAGCATGATGCTGTTGATCCTGCGGCTGCTGGAAGAGAAGGATATGTATGGATACGAGATGATAGAAGCTTTGCGGGAAAAATCGCAGAATGTCTTTGAACTGAAAGCGGGAACTCTGTATCCGCTCTTACATGGGCTGGAAGAGAAAAATTTTGTAACGTCCTATGAGCAGAAAGTAATGGGAAAGGAACGAAAGTATTACAGACTTACGGCAGCAGGACATGGACGTCTGGAGGAAAAAAAGGAAGAGTGGAAGGCATATCAGAAAGCGGTGACCGATGTACTGGCGATGGAGGGACTGGGATGAAAAAAGAAGAATATCTGCGGTGTGTGACGGATCAGATCCGTTGTAAAAAGGCATGCCCAGGCATAGAAAAAGAACTAGAGGATCATATTACTGATCAGGCAGAAATGTATTTGAAAAAAGGGATGACAGAAGAGCAGGCATTAAAAAAAGCAATCGCGGAAATGGGAGATCCGGTACAGGTTGGGGTAGAGCTTGACCGGATCCACAGACCACAGATGTCCTGGGGACTTGTATTGCTGGCAGGGATACTGGGAATCATCAGTATCGTTTTGCAGTATGGATTGAAAAGTCATGGATATGAAATGGGATTTCCACAGAGGCAGTTACTGTTTACTGTAGTTGGATTTGTTCTGATGTTGGGCATTTATTATCTGGACTACAGTATACTTGGAAAATATGGAAAATGGATGGCAGGGGTCTTTCTTGCATTGATGGGGCTTACCATTCCATGCCGACTGTATATGGGAGGAGCGGGAACGTATCTCCGGCTCGGAAATATGGCAGTGTCTGTACCACTGCTGATGTACCTTTATGTTCCTTTGTTCGGAGCAGTATTATATTCCTATAGAAGAAAAGGCTATGAAGCATTATGGAAGATCGCTGGGTGGATGATTCTTCCGGTAGGACTGGTAGTGCAGAGTGCATCGCTGATTCATGCCGCTCTCCTGGCACTGGCTCTTCTGATGATGGTTACGATCGCAATTCAAAGAAGCTGGTATGATATATCCAAAAAGAGGACCCTATTTGCTTTATGGGGAGGCGGTACCGCATTTTTTATAACAGGAAGTGTCATAATTTTTGAAAAAATATTGAAAGCGTATCAGCAGGAGCGGATTCAGGCATATTTTGATCAAACAGGTATTTACGGCTATATGCAGAATCAGATTGCAGGAGTTTTTCGAGAAAGTAAAATGCTTGGAAAAAGTATTTCAGGTATGAAGATCCTTGAGAGCAGCCTTGCAGGATTTAACGGAGAGCTGATCTGGATGAGCCTGATTGCCTGCTTTGGTATTATAGCGGGAATGATTGTGGCAGGTTTATATGTCATGCTGATATGGAAAATTTTTCGGATTTCGGGAAATCAGTCAAATGAACTTGGGAAAATGATCGGATATGGTTGTGGACTGGTATTTGCCGGTCAGATTGTATACAGTTTTCTGATCTGCTTAAATATTGTACCGGAAATGCCTGTCATTCTTCCATTTTTGTCATATGGAGGAAGTGGAACGCTGCTTTCCTATATTTTGATGGGACTCGTGCTGAGTGTTTATCGGTATAAAAATATTCCGCTTGAGTCACAGAAAAGGAAATCTCTGAAAATCAGGATTTCTGTGGAATAGAAAAGCAGAATAGATCAGTGATTTCTGTGGAATGGAAAAGCAGGATACATCAGTATTTCCTGTATACAATGAGCCAGAAGTCCGGGACAGCTCGGAAGTCTGGCTTATTGTATACAGGAGCAGTGGGAACTTTGGAGAAATTTTCGTTTTTACAAACTGGAAGTTGTACTTATGCACAGGCAATCAAGCATCCCGTTTAATCAAAGCGGCATCGGAGTCCGGGCAATCACAATGACTGCCAAAACAGCGCCCGCAAACGCTGCTGCGCCGATAACTGCCGCCGTTTTTTTGCTGAGGTTCTTCTTTACTGCCTTACAGATTAGCATGGCACCAACCACGCAAACAGCCGCAGCCGCAAGCGCAATGACCAGCGTCTCCCATAACCATGAAAGTTCGTATAATATTCTCATTCGCTCACCATACCTTTCTCTGGCAAACTGAAATTTGTGCGTGCTTCTACCAAATTTAAAATTAGTTATTAGGTTTAATCACAAGTATAGTCAACGCAACAATTGTAACAACTAATCCCAAAATTGATACTACTGATGGCATTTCAGCAAAGAATATAATACCAAAAATCATTGCAGCTGATGGTTCTGCACCTGCTACAAGTATTGAAGCAAGAGATGCATCAACATTAGACAAAGCTAAATTATATAGCAGATATGGAAGAACTGCTGTGCATAGCGAATGCATTAGAATAAAAATAATGTTGTTCGCGGGCGATACCATCACATATTCCCCAACAAGCTTCCAATCCGCGAATGGCAGAAGAACGATAGCTAGAATAAGCATACTGTAAAATGTCATCGTCAATGCATGATATCCCTTTTCCATAGCAATCTTTGAAAATATACTTGTTAAGCCATAAAAAAATGCTGCCGCAATACCAAATAAGATACCAGATGTCGAAAAAGCTATTTCTCCTCCACCTATCACACCACTCGCCATTGTACATCCTATAAGTGCAAATATCATACACACAATACTGCGTGCAGTAATTTTTTCCTTGAATAATATTGCCGCCAAAAACATAACAAAAACAGGACTAAGTGCAAGAAGTACTCCTGCCAAAGATAACGATAAAGAATTTATGGCATTGTTATAGCAAAAATTCATACCAAACATTGCTACTATTCCACCACAAGCAAATACCCAGACATCTTTCAGATTTATCTTTAAAAGAGATTTATCCTTTATAGCAATAAATACAAACATCATAATTGCTGCAAATAATACTCTCATTACAAGTATAGAAACATTGTCAATATTTCCATTAGTAAATCCCCTTACAAAGACACCAACGCTTCCCCATAAAGCACCTGCTATAATTGGCAATAGTGTACTGATTTTATTTTTCATTATCTTCTAGCTCCTTTATCTGCTTGTCTAAGTACAAATTAAAATCTGTCATAAACTGTTGTATTGTCTGAATATCGTTTTGCGAATATTGGTCTATGAATGCTTTATCACGTTTTACCCATAAAGAATGCCTTTCAGCATGCTCCTCATATAATGCCATCCCTGTTTCTGTAAGAGAATAAAAGATTTTTTGTTTATTATCCGGCTTTTGGTATGTTTCTATCGCGCCTAAAGAAGATAATCTTTTTATAATCTTACTGATTGCACCTTTTGTCATATGCATTTTTTCCGCAATAGCAGTTACATTTGCTTCCTCTAATTCTTGGATAGCCACTATCGTATGTATTTCTGAATATCCTAAATCGTGGAGTTTTTCTGCTTCTGTAAGCTTCGACAATACATCCTGTTTTTCTAGGTATTCATCAAACAAAACAAGTAATTCCTTCATAATCGCACCTCGTTTCCAAAGAAACAAAATATCACAAACTCGTTTCCTCGTCAACAAGTTTGTAGATATAAATTAAGCTGAATACAAATAATCCAGCCAATATCAAAGTCAAATAAAACCTGTATTTTATAACTCAATTGTCTCAAAGTCATCTGAAACAAGAATGGTAACTTTTCCTATAGTTCAATAATTTCTCTATCATTTGGAATATGTAACATTCCAGAGAAATACTTCATTCCTTCTTTTTTATATAACATCTGCCTTTCGTTAATATGGCTGTCCTCTGTATGGAATAGCAATAAGTTTTTACATTTTAAACGTTCCGCTAATTCACACGCATCCTTAACTGTACTATGTGCTTTCTCGTATGGTTTAAATATATCTCTTTCAGAATACAAGCAAAATGCTTCATGCAATAGCCAATCACATCTGGACGCAATTTCTTCCATCGTCTCTGTTAAAGGTTCGTCTCCACAAAAAACTATTTTCTTACCACCATTATAGTTCATAATGAATCCATATTGTTTCATTTTATCTGACCGTACATCAAACGCTGTCAATTCACAACCAAGAACTTGAAAACATTCTCCATCCTTGATGCTCACAAACATTATTCTCTCGTCAAACAAAGATGTAACTTTATCTGCCAATACCATACCACAAATACTACGAATAATATCTTCCAGCCCTTCATGGCAATACACCTTTAGAACTCCTTGATATTTGTTTTGACACATAAGTTGTCCTATCATTCTAACAACCCATATCACACCAAACAAGTGGTCTGTATGTGCATGGGACACAAATATGTTATGTATTTTATTCAATGGAATATCAATTTCCTCTAGTATCCGCAATATTTCACTGCCTCCGCCACCATCTACAAGAAAATATTCATTTCTATCATCTATTGTAAAACAGGTATTATAGTATTTCGTCACTACTGCATGACCTGTCCCCAGCATTGTAATTTTCATATCCTTACCGCCAAATTCAAATTTGTAGACTTCAAATTCGGATTTTTTCTACAAAGTATGATAGTAAGGACAGATATTCTCGTAGTGTCCATCTTTCATTCTAAAGCCATCTGGGATGATTCCAAGCTGCTTGAATCCTAATCTCTCATAGAGATGCCTTGCATGTATATTTGACTCTACAACAGCATTGAACTGAAGAACTTTGTACCCATGAATCTTTGCCTGCTCCAGACAATCTTTCACGAGTTTTTCTCCAATATGAAGGCCTCTGCTAACGCTCGCAACGGCATAGCTCGCATTGCAGATATGTCCGCACCTTCCTACATTGTTCGGATGAAGAATATAAAGCCCGTATATTTTATCGTCCTCATCCGCTACAGCCGTATAGGTCTGGAATCCAAAGAAATCTCTTCCTGTTTCTATTGTCAGAAGTTCTTCTTGTGGAAAGGCAATTCCTTCCTCAACAACCTCGTTCCATATCGCTATCATCTGTGCTAAATCAGAATCCCTGAACTGTCTTATATTCATTATTTCCTCCATATGCCTCATGCATGAAACTTATAATTTTTTCGTCGCTAACGTCAATGACATAAATCCCGATTTCTATTTTTATTTCCATAGCATGGTGTACTCTTTTTCGCCAGTAGCTTCATCCAAACCTTCACATTGAATAATGAACCCTTCTCTTTGGTAAAAAGAAATTGCTCTGGCATTCTTCTGGTATACATTTAATCGTAAGCTAACTTTTTTATCCTTAATATAATCCAATAAAAGCTTACCTATGCCACATGACTGCATCTCATCAGAGACAAAAATACCTTCGATATATTCATCATTTAATCCTACAAATCCTTGAATCATTTTATCATCTTCATACACATAGACTTCGGATTGTGACATCATTTCTTTCACTAATTCATAATTACTTTTCCAGTATTGATTGGAAATAAAATAATGTGCTTTCA
>OHAC01001627.1_pt1 | contig 20140 bp, 16 predicted proteins | sample 1577051 | NCBI WGS metagenome assembly OHAC01 (sample SAMEA3541499, study PRJEB24748) | human gut metagenome | biome: human gut; feature: human-associated habitat; material: faeces | place: China | collected 2012 | reverse complement strand
GCTCTTGTCGAGGATCAGGGTGTTGTTTCCGTTCTTTAAGGATGCTTTCGCTGCATCCAGGGAGCGGACAAAGTTATAAAAATCTGCCTTGCTGGCATCGTTGTAGGCATTGGACAAGATCTGCATGTACTGCGCCTCGCCCTCAGCCTTGATCTTCTCTGCCTCTGCATTTGCCTCTGACTTCATGACTGATACTTCTTTCGTGGTATCGTTTTTGATCTTCTGTGCGGAAGAATTGCCCTGTGCGGTGTAAGATGCCGCAATGTTGTTTCGCTCGGAGATCATGCGGTCATACACGGACTGCTTATTGTCATCCGGCATATCCAGGGATTTCGTTTCCACGGCCAGAACCTCAATCCCATAACCATCCAGTGAGATACCGATGTTGTCCTTGATATCCTCCGCAAGCTTTCCATCGCGGTTCTCGATGATTTCGGTCTGATCCATATTGGAAATGACGGATTTCATAGAGGAAAAGACGGAGGCCGCGATGCGGGACTGTGCCTGTGCTACCTGCCCGTTTAAATGGCGGGTAAACAGGACCGGATCGGATATTTTCCAAAGTACGAAAGCATCTGCGATCATACTCTTTTTATCTTTGGTGATGACATCCGATTTCGGGATATCATAGATCTGCAGCGCACGCGGAATGGTAGAACTGGTCTGCATCAGCGGGATTTTCACGGATACACCAGGGGTATCAACCACGCGCACGATCTCGCCGAACTGGCGCACGATCGTATACTCGTCCGGATAGGTGATGACCAATGCACTTCCTGCCACAAACAATGCTGCTACAAGGATCAGGCCGCTAAAAGCTTTTACGATTTTCTTCATCACTGGTTTCCTCCTTCCGTGTTATCCTGTACTCCAGCACTGCCAGAAGTACCGGATGCGCTGCCACTACCGGATGTGCTGCTATTGCCGGATGCACCGCTGTTCTTAGACGCAGTACCGTCTGAAATCCCCGCTCCTGCTGCTGAAGATTGCATGGCTGAAGTGAAGCTGTCCAACGGCAGCATTTTCTGGGTTCCGCTCTCATCCACAATGTAAACCTTCATGGACGGAAGCACATCCTCCATCGTCTCGTAAAACATACGCTGTTTGGTGATGAGCGGATACTTGCTGTACTCAGTATACATCTGCTCAAAACGCGCTACCTGGCCCTGCGCCTCATTGATGCGGGCTTCTTTTTCTGCCTCTGCGTTCTTGATGATCTGGTCGCATTCTGCCTCTGCCTGCGGAATCTTCTCATTCCGATCCTTATTGGCATTATTGATCGCAGTTTCTTTTCCCTGCTTTGCGTTTTCCACGTTTTTGAATGCGCTTAAGACTTCATCGGTCGGCGGGAATGCATCCTGGATCGTGATGTTGACCACTGAAAGACCGATATCCTCCGCGATCATGCGGTTGGTCAGTTTTTCTTTGATTTCTGATTGGATCACGGCTTTTCCAGTGGTGATGACATCGTCCACATTATAAATGCCAACCGTGTCGCGGATATAAGACTGCGCCAGCATTTTCAGCGTGGACTCCGGGTCTGAAGAAGCGTACAGATACTTTACCGGATCATTGACCATGTATTCCAGATAAAAATCCGTGTTAACGAAATTGAAGTCCTTGGTGATCATGATGGATTCCTCATCCACGGACTCGCTGGTTTCCGGGATATAGCCGATCGGCATGCCTTTGATTCCCTTGGAAACCATACGGACATTCTGAATAAACGGAATCTTAAAATGCAGGCCGGCCTGTGACTCGGCCTGCGGACTTCCAAGTGTCGTCACCACAGCATAATTTTCTTCATCCAGCATGTAATAGCTGTTCATGGCAGCAAATGCCACGACCAGAACCACCACTGCTGTTCCTGCATTCCGGAAAAGCTTAAGCTTCTTCTTTTTCTTTTTTACCGGATTGCCATCGGAATCAAAGCGCTCCGGTTCCTGCTCTTTACTGCCGTCCGGCTTTTCTCCCGCCTCTCCCTGGTTCTGCCAGCTGGTTTTGTTTGTTTTTTGCCGCTGGCTCTGCTGCTTCTGTTTTAACTGTTCTTCCATCTGCCTGCGCAGAAAATCGAACGGATCCTGTCCCCCAAATGGATTCTGGTTCATAGCGTTCCTCCTTATTTTATATTGTGCGCTCGTTCTCGTGACTTCCGTCACCCGATTGCCTCGCCGTTCGCCAGAAACGTGCAAGCACGTTTCTGGCTCTCTTGCGCTCGTTATATTATCATACCACAAAGTGGCGGGATATTCTATTGAATCTGAATACAGCTTTCCCGGAATACATGATAAAAAATTTGCCGGTCACAGACATGAACTTCTCTGAACAGCAAAAAGGACGCCGACTCACACATCAACGTCCTTCTCTTTATCTTCTATCCATATACCATTTTCATCCATATAATAATATTTTCCCGGTTCTGTCATGATCCATCCGGTCTGCATGACGCCGTCTGAATCTGCGTAATACCAGTTTTCATTCCAGACAAACCAGCCGGTTGCCAGCTGGCCACTGTCTCCGAGATAGTATTTTTTCCCGTCCCGTTCCTGCCAGCCGGTAAGACGGTATCCCTGCTCATCGAACAGATACCAGCTGGCTTCGATGAGCTGCCAGCCAGCTTCCAGATACGTTCCGTCTACCAGCTGGTAGCGGCTTCCTTCCAGGTAATTGCGCCATTTTCCATCTGTATAGCCGATCATCTGTTTTGCCCGGTAGTCCACATCCGGGGAACCTGTCCAGGAGCCGGCTTTGACGTAGGCCTGTTCGCTGATTTTGGGAGTTGCACGCACAACAAAGAAATAGGTGTGCAGATCATTCATGTAGGCACTGAAATTGCAGGAGGTTTCTCCGGTGCGCCTGGTCATCACACACTCGGCTTCCTCCAGGCTTTCATCATCGAAATCCACCTTGCGCCAGTTGTCCTCCTCCCGCTCCACATTGTCCGCAATGTATAGTTTCACCTGGTATTCATGGGCTTTCTTCACAGAGGACCACTTTCCGGTGGTGTCAGTCTCCCACCAGACATGCTCCGGCGCGCCGAGATATACGGTTTCCAAGGCTTTATCGGAGGCATATGCGGATATTGGATATTGCGCCCATAACTCAGGCTCCAGTCTTTGATGCCAAGATAATCCTCACTGACACCGTTTATGGATGTAGCCGTCATGGAATCCGTGCCGTTTTTTACGGTTCCGCTGATGTTCACCATCGGAGTCATATGATCGAAGCTCTCCGTATTTTCCTCATAAAACGTATACATTTCATCTGCCGATACCGACCTCTCTGAATCGGTCTTTCGTTTTTATAAACATATCAGGAGAATGTGTTCATTTTGTGAGAGAATCGGGATTTTTTTGTGAGGGAATTTCAAAACCCGAACTAATTTTAAAATAAAAAAAGAGGAGTCCGCAAAAGATTCCTCTAAAATAACGACCCGGATGGGGTTCGAACCCACGACCTCCGCCGTGACAGGGCGGCGCTCTAACCAGCTGAGCCACCAGGCCATCTTATAAATTGTATGTATTGCTCATGCAATAACAACATTATATAAGATGACCGACTTCCTGTCAAGCGGATTTTTTTATTTTTACAGGCAAATGTTACGCCAGGTTTGTATATCCCATCAGATATTTATCCACTTCTTTTGCCACATTGCGGCCTTCATGAATTGCCCATACCACCAGGGACTGTCCCCGGTGCATATCGCCTGCGGTGAATACCTTCTCTACATTGGTGGCATATTTTCCGGCTTCGGTTGCTACGTTAGTACGGGCATTCAGTTCTACGCCGAATGCGTCTGCAACATAGCTCTGGGCACCTAAAAATCCTGCCGCGATCAGCACCAGGTCTGCCGGTACCTCCTTCTCAGAGCCTTCCACCGGCACCATGGACATGCGTCCAGTCTCCGGATTCTTCTCTGCCTTCAGGCTGATGAGGATGGCCTTTACCAGCTTTCCGCTCTCATCCTTCACAAACTCCTTCACGGTAGTCTGGTAGATGCGCGGGTCATGGCCGAACACGGCAATGGCCTCTTCCTGGCCGTAATCGGTCTTTAAGACGCGCGGCCACTCCGGCCAGCTGTTGTTCTCGGTGCGCTTCTCCGGAAGCTTCGGCATCATCTCCAGCTGGCTCACGGAAGCGCAGCCATGGCGGATGGCGGTTCCGACACAGTCGTTTCCGGTATCGCCGCCGCCGATGACGATGACATGCTTATCCTTGGCGGAAATGTAGTTGCCGTCCTCCAGATTGGAGTTTAACAGGCTCTTTGTGGTGGATTTTAAGAAGTCTACCGCAAAGTAAATGCCCTCCGCGTCACGGCCCGGCACATTGATATCCCGCGGATTGGATGCGCCGCAGGCCAGAACCACGCTGTCAAATTCCTTTAACAGCTTTGCAGCCTTGTAGTTCTTTCCGACATTGGCGCTGGTCACAAAGGTCACGCCCTCTTCCTTCATCACATTGATCTTGCGGTCAATGATCCGCTTTTCCAGCTTCATATTCGGAATGCCGTACATTAAAAGGCCGCCTACGCGGTCCTCCCGCTCAAACACGGTGACATTGTGACCGCGCTTGTTTAACTGGTCTGCCGCAGCCAGGCCGGACGGGCCGGAGCCGATGACTGCGATTTTTTTATCAGTGCGCAGCTTCGGCGGTCTCGGTCCTGCCTCGCCAGTCTCATACGCCTTTTCAATGATGGCATGCTCATTTTCCTTGATGCTGACCGGATCTCCGTTCAGGCCGCAGGTGCAGGCTGCCTCGCAGGGAGCCGGGCACACACGGCTGGTAAACTCCGGAAAGCTGTTGGTCTTTTTCAGGCGGTTGTAAGCCTGACCCCAGTTTCCGGTGTACACCAGGTCATTCCACTCCGGAACCAGGTTGTGGAGCGGGCAGCCGGACACCATACCGTTCATCATCATACCGGACTGGCAGAAGGGGACGCCGCACTCCATGCAGCGCGCGCCCTGTTTTCTCTGCTGTGCCTCTGTCAAAGGAGTGTGGAACTCATTGAAGTTCTTGATGCGCTCCAGTGGTGCAGCCGCCTTGCCGTTTACTCTGTCATATTCTAAAAATCCTGTTGGCTTTCCCATCGTCCTCTCCTCCTTACTTTCTCTGATTTGCGTAGAATGCCTCGATCTGGGCCTGCTCACTGCTTAAGCCCTTCTCTTCCATCTGTACGATGGTGTTCATCATGCGGCGGTAGTCATGAGGCATTACCTTCTTGAATTTCGGCAGGTACTCGCCAAAGTGGTCCAGAATCTCTTTTCCGCGCGCAGAGCCTGTGTATGCCACATGATCCTGGATCATCTCTTTCAGTTCCTGGACATCATACTTGTTCGTTACTTCCTCCAGGGAAACCAATTCCTTATTAAGCCGCTTGTACAGATCACGCTTCTCATCCAGTACATAAGCAATTCCACCGCTCATGCCGGCTGCGAAGTTCTTTCCGGTGGTACCAAGAACAACCACGCGTCCTCCGGTCATATACTCACAGCCATGATCGCCAACGCCCTCAACCACTGCCGTTGCGCCAGAGTTGCGGACGCAGAAACGTTCACCGGCCACGCCGTTGATGTACGCCTTTCCGCTGGTAGCGCCGTACAGGGCAACGTTTCCAATCACGATGTTATCTTCTGCCTTAAATTTCACATTTTTCGGCGGATATACGATCAGCTTACCGCCGGACAAACCTTTTCCGAAGTAGTCATTGCTGTCGCCGCAAAGCTCCAGGGTCAGGCCCTTCGGAATGAAGGCGCCAAAGCTCTGTCCACCGCTGCCGTTACACTGAATGGTAAAGGTATCCTCCGGCAGTCCGTCCGGATACTGTCTGGTAATCTCGGAACCAAAAATGGTTCCCAGGGTACGGTCTACGTTGGAGACATCTACCTTCAGGCTCTTCTTCTGTCCCTTGTTCAGGGCGGTTTTTAACTGCTTTAAGAATACCTGCTCATCAATAGTCTGATCCAGCTTGAAGTCGTACTCCAGCTTGTCGCGATATCCGCGGAAATGCATGCCCTCGTAGGGATTTCCAAGGATATTGCTTAAATCTACCTTGTTCGCGCGCTCAGACGGAATGTGCTCTTTCTTCTTTAATAAATCGGTGCGTCCCACCAGCTCGTCCACGGTACGCACACCGAGCTTTGCCATATATTCACGCAGCTCCTGTGCTACGAAATGCATGAAGTTTACCACATACTCCGGTTTGCCCTTGAAGCGTTTTCTCAGCTCCGGGTTCTGAGTCGCGATACCCACCGGACAAGTATCCAGGTTGCAGACACGCATCATGACGCAGCCCATGGTTACCAGCGGAGCGGTTGCGAAACCGAACTCCTCGGCACCCAGAATGCAGGCAATAGCCACATCACGGCCAGTCATCAGCTTACCATCGGTCTCCAGAATGACTTTGTCACGCAGGCCGTTCATGATCAGGGTCTGGTGTGCCTCAGCCACGCCAAGCTCCCACGGAAGTCCCGCATTGTAGATGGAGTTTCTCGGAGCCGCGCCGGTACCGCCGTCAAAACCGGATACCAGGATAACCTGGGCTCCTGCCTTTGCAACACCGGCTGCTACGGTTCCCACACCTGCTTCCGATACCAGCTTGACGGAGATTCTTGCTCTGGTGTTGGAGTTCTTCAAGTCGTAAATCAACTGTGCCAGATCCTCGATGGAGTAGATATCGTGATGCGGCGGCGGGGAGATCAGGCCGACACCGGTTGTTGAATGACGGGTCTTAGCTACCCACGGATATACTTTTCCGCCCGGAAGCTGTCCGCCCTCACCAGGCTTCGCGCCCTGCGCCATCTTGATCTGGATTTCCTGGGCACTTACCAGGTAGCGGGAAGTTACACCAAAACGTCCGGATGCCACCTGCTTGATGGCAGAACAGCGGTTGTTGTTCTTCGGTCCCGGAACCAGGCGCTCCAGGCTCTCACCACCCTCACCGGTGTTGGACTTGCCGCCCAGACGGTTCATGGCAATAGCCAGGGTCTCATGAGCTTCCTGGGAAATGGAACCATAGGACATGGCACCGGTCTTAAACCGCTTCACAATGGAATCCACGCTCTCAACCTCATCAATCGGGATGCCGCCGTTTTCATCAAAGTTAAAGTCAATGAGGCTGCGCAGATTGATGGTCTGCTCTTCTTCGTTCAGCACATGGCTGTACTCTTTAAAGATCTCATAATTTCCGGTCCATGCCGCCTGCTGAAGCAGATGGATGGTGCGCGGATTGTAAAGATGCTCTTCCTGTCCGGAGCGCTCTTTGTGGCTTCCCACACTCTCCAGGGTCAGATCCACATCCAGACCCAGCGGATCGAATGCGGTGGAATGCAGCACATCCACATCGTTTGCGATATCTTCCAGAGTGATACCGCCCACACGGCTGACGGTGTTGGTAAAGTACTTGTCGATGACCTCTTTGGAGATACCGATGGCCTCGAAGATCTGGGCTCCCTGATAGGACTGGATGGTGGAAATACCCATCTTGGACGCGATCTTGACAATGCCGTGGAGGACTGCGGAGTTGTAATCATTTACCGCTGCGTAATAATCCTTATCCAGCATCTTGGACTCAATCAGATAGTGAACCGACTCCTGAGCCAGATACGGGTTGATGGCACTTGCGCCAAAGCCAAGCAGGGTTGCAAAGTGATGTACCTCTCTCGGCTCTCCGCTCTCCAGGATCAGTGCCATGGAAGTGCGCTTCTTGGTCTTTACCAGATGCTGCTGGAGGGCAGATACGGCTAACAGGGACGGAATCGGCACATGGTTCTCATCGATGTCGCGGTCAGACAGGATGATGATGTTCACGCCATCACGATGCGCACGATCCACCTCCAGGAACAGGCGGTCAATAGCCTTGGCCAGGGAAGTATTCTTATAATAGGTAATCGGGATCACTTCCACCTTGAATCCCGGTTTCTTCATATATTTAATTTTTAACAGATCGGTGCAGGTCAGGATCGGGTTATCTACCTTTAAGATGTGGCAGTTTTCCGGAGCTTCCTCCAGAACATTGCCCTCCTCACCGACATAGACCGTGGTGGAGGTTACGATCTCCTCACGGATGGCATCAATCGGCGGATTGGTTACCTGGGCGAAGAGCTGTTTGAAGTAGTTAAACAGCGGTTGATGCTTTTTGGAAAGTACGGCTAACGGGCTGTCCGCACCCATGGCGGATACTGCCTCAGCACCGTTTAATGCCATCGGAAGGATCATGGTCTTGTACTGCTCATAGGTATAACCATAGGTCTTCTGAAGCTGCGCGCGCTGCTTCTTTGTAAGCTCCGGCACTCCCTTGTTCGGGATCGGCAGATCTTTGAGTTCCACCATCTGGACATCCAGCCACTCGCCATAGGGCTGACGGGATGCGTAGCGAAGCTTTAATTCTTCATCCCCTACCAATTCACCCTTCACGGTATCAATGAGGAGCATCTTGCCCGGTCTTAAGCGCTCTTTCTTCACCACATGAGACTGGTCGATGTCGATTGCGCCAACCTCGGAAGCCAGGATCACCTGGTCATCATCCGTAATGTAGTAACGGGACGGACGCAGGCCATTGCGGTCGAGAACCGCACCCATCACATCTCCATCACTGAATACAATGGAGGCCGGGCCATCCCACGGCTCCATCATGGTTGCGTAGTAGCGGTAGAAATCCCTGACCTCCTGGGGCATGAACCGGTCATGCTGCCACGGAGCCGGAATCAGGATCATCACGGCCATCGGAAGCTCCATGCCGCTCATGACCATGAACTCCAACGCGTTATCCAGCATTGCGGAGTCAGAACCTTCCTGGCTGATGATCGGCAGAACCTTGTACATGTCGGACTTGAAAAACTTGGTCTCCATGTTTTCTTCACGGGCCATCATCTTGTCTACGTTGCCGCGGATGGTATTGATCTCACCGTTATGTACGATGATACGGTTCGGATGGGCGCGCATCCAGCTCGGGTTTGTGTTGGTGCTGAAGCGGGAATGCACGGTTGCGATGGCGGACTCGTAATCCGGGTCCTGCAGATCCTCAAAGAACTGACGCAGCTCCTTTACCAAAAACATACCCTTGTATACAATGGTACGGCTACTCATGGATACGACATACGTATCGTCGTTGCTCTGCTCAAATACACGACGTGCCACATACAGACGGCGGTCAAAGTCCAATCCTTTTTCCACCTCTGCAGGCTTTCCGATAAAGCCCTGCATAATGTAAGGCATCTTTTCCACGGCCTTGTCACCAATCTCCTCCGGATGGGTCGGAAGGGTTCTCCAGCCAAGGAACTTCAGTCCTTCCTTCTGGACGATAACCTCCAGCATCTTCTTTGCCTGGTTTCTGGCAAGCTCATCCTGGGGGAAGAAGAACATGCCGACACCGTACTCCCGGGCCTCGCCAAGCTCAATGCCCAGCGGCTTTGTCACTTTCTTAAAGAATTTGTGGGAGATCTGCAGCATGATGCCGACACCGTCTCCGGTCTTTCCCTCCGCGTCCTTACCTGCGCGGTGTTCCAGATTTTCTACAATGTGAAGGGCCTGCTCCACGGTGCGGTGGCTCGGAATACCCTTGATATTGGCTACGGCACCGATACCGCAGTTGTCATGCTCAAAGCTCGGATCATAAAGACCCGGAGCTTTTGTCTGGTGATCCAGTGTGTCTGGGGATTTTGTTAAGGTTCTCTGATCGCTGTCCATAAATCATTTCCTTTCTAATGAAATAAAAAGGGCACGAAAATTCAAAATGAATTTTCGCGCCCTCGCGATTTCCTTGTGTAATCTTTCCTGCATAATACTACACATTTTTTCATTTGTAAATCCTTTTTTGAAAGTTAAATTGTCAATTTATTTATTTTCTTTTGTTTTTCACGAAAAAAAACAGGATTTCATAGCCTTTTTGCACAGAAAAAAGGTACTTTCCGGAATATTCTTCCGAAGAGTACCTTTTCCTCACAGTTTGTTTGCTTTTATCTGCTCAAAGAAGACTTACATTTCGCCAAGACCGCTCTCAATTGCCTTGCTTACGGTCTCCATAGCTGCTGCCTCATCCTCACCGTCACAAATCAGTGTAATCTCAGTGCCGGACTTGATGCCTGCTGCCATTACGTTTAATACACTCTTTGCGATGATTCTCTTCTCCCCGCACTCGATGATAACATCACATTTGAATTTCATAGCAGTCTGGGATAAAACGCCTGCCGGTCTTAAATGAAGTCCGGACGGATTTACAACTGTTAAATTCTTACTAAGCATAGTTCACGTCTCCTTTAGAATTGATTTCAAATCTCTATAAATTTTATTACAAATCACGAAAAGTGTCAAGATTCTTCCAGAATCTACCTATCCTCTTTTTAAGAATCATGAAGCCTCTCTTCGGCGTCACGCTTTGAGAAAACGCATCCACAATAATTCTGTCGGTATAGTCCGTACAGTGCGGACAATTCTACCGACCTTTTGTAACCGTTTTTCTTTTTGAAATCAGATGGCAGATGCTCCACTTTATAAAGTTCAGAGAGTTCTTCCCCGATTTCATTCAGCTTCTGGGCATTCTTTAAAGGACTGATGGTAAGGGTGGTGGCAAAGTAATCGAATCCGCCCTCTGCCGCCATTTTCGCCGCCTCCTCCAGGCGCAGGCGAAAGCACCGAAAACAGCGTTCCCCGCCCTCCGGCACCTGTTCCAGACCGCGGCTTACCGCGTAAAAGCGTTCCGGCTCATATGCTCCCACCACCAGATGAATGGGATGCTTCGCAGGCAGCTCACGGATCAGATGCTGCTGCTCCGCTGCCCGTTTTTCATATTCCTCTGCCGGAGAAATATTGGGATTATAGTAAAATACCGTAATCTCAAAATAATCGGATAAATATTCCAGTACATAGCTGCTGCATGGCGCGCAGCAACTATGCAACAAGAGCCGGGGAACCCGACTCTTGCTCTCATTTTCTTTTATGACTGCTTCCAGCTCGCGCTGATAATTTCTGCGGTTCATAGTATCTCCATTTACAGGAAATCACGGATGCGTTTGCTCCGCACCGGATTACGCAGCTTTCTGAGGGCCTTTGCCTCGATCTGACGGATACGCTCACGGGTAACGTTAAACTCTTTTCCGACTTCTTCCAGGGTACGCGGATGACCGTCTTTTAAACCGAAACGCAGTTCGATGACCTGACGCTCACGCTCCTTTAAGTCTTTCAGAAGGGAATCGATATGCTCTCTTAACATAACGTTCTCAACGTTGCCTTCCGGAGTCACTACATTGCTGTCCGCTACGAAATCACCCAGATTGGAATCATCTTCCTCACCGATCGGGGTTTCCAGGGAAGCTGGTTCTCTGGCGATCTGCATGATCTCCATAACCTTGTCTTCTGACATCTCGAGGGCGTCGGCAAGCTCTGTCACAGACGGCTCATAGCCCAGCTCCAGAGTCAGCTTGCGCTGCATCTTTGACATCTTGTTGATGGTCTCAACCATATGCACCGGTACACGGATCGTACGCGCCTGGTCCGCGAGCGCACGGGTTACAGACTGTCTGATCCACCAAGTCGCATATGTACTCAGCTTATATCCTTTTGTATAGTCAAACTTCTCTACACCTTTGATAAGGCCCAGGTTTCCCTCCTGAACCAGGTCAAGGAAGCTCATGCCGCGGCCGGTGTAACGCTTTGCGATACTGACTACCAGACGGAGGTTTGCCTCAATCAGGCGTTCTTTGGCATATTCATCGCCTTCTGCCTTGCGCTTTGCAAGCGTAAGTTCTTCCTCTGTGGTCAGCAGCGGTACGGTACCGATCTCCTTCAAATACATGCGGACCGGATCCTCGGTTCCGATTCCATCAAGCAGATCTACCGCATCTAACTCGATATCCTCGGAGTCTTTCATGAAGCTGTCGTCCATATCGACGTCATCATCGTCGAGAAGCAGACTGTCATCTGCAAGGGCAGCGTCATCAATGACAGGGACTACGTCAATATTTTTCTCCTCGAGGAAGCTGTATATCTGCTCCATCTTCTCAGGACTAAGGTTTTCCCCTTTAAAAAAGTCATTGATCTCCGTGATGTCCAATGCATTATGCTTTGTTTTGGCAACTTCTACCAGCCTTTTCAGCTTATCTAAAAAATCGTCTTTTTCCACAGTAACATCCTTTCAGTTGAAGGTTTACGAAAGCCTACACAACAAACCATTATATAATATCCAGCGTCAGATTTCAACAATTATTTTCATTATTCTCTGTTTTTATTCTCTGTTTTTTCTGGTCTGACCCCTTGATGCCGGCGGGCACAGGATCATGATCTGCTGTGGAAGATTCTGAATGACCACGTCTGTCCGGGTTCCGCCAAATTCGCCGTCCAGAACCCAGTCTACCGGCTCCTGTGCGTGAATGGTAAGCACGTTCGTTTTAAATTTATAAACCAGATCGCTGTTTTCCTCTTCCCTCATCAAAAGTCCGGTCACAATACCGCTGAGCTCCAGCGGTGTTTTGGGCGTGCGGATGAGAAGCACCTCAAACAGTCCGTCATTGAGCGCCACGTTCTGGTTTACCAGGCCTTTAAAGCCGCCTACACTGACTGTGTTTGTCACCATGCCATAAATAAACTCCCCCTCCAGTGTTTCTTCCGGACAGGAAATCTTCATGGAATAGGATTTGATGGAGGCCAGGCTTTTCACGCCTTCCAGAATATAGGCCTGATGTCCCAGCAGGTTTTTCTTGTCCTGAGGCGTCAGGTAGGAAACCTCCGTGAATGCGCCAAATCCCGCCACATAGACAAAATACCGGTCTTCGCAAAAATGTCCGATATCAATGGCGTAAGGGCTGCCATTCACGGCATTCAGGGCCGCCGGCATCATCTGCTTTGGAAGCTTTAAGCTGGAAGCGAAATCATTCGTAGAACCGGCAGGGATATAGCCCAGACTAATCGGTTTTTCAAGCTCCATTATGCCAGAGATCACTTCATTTAAGGTTCCGTCACCGCCGCTGCACACAATCAGATCCTTTTTCGCGCCATACCTAAGTACCGCGTCTCTGGCATCGAGGGCTTTCTGGGTCACATGCACCTGCACCTGATACCCGGCACCTGTGTAAGCATCCAGAATATCCAGAAGTTTTAAGCGGATCTTCTCTCTTCCGGATCTCGGATTAATGATCAGAAGCATCTGTTTTTTCTTAGCCATATGATGCTGCCAGCCTCCTTCTCTTCATTATCGTCATTCTATCATCTTTGTATACCTGCCAAAGGCATTCGGCAGGGCATAAATCGTTTTCAGATCTTCTTTTTCCGCCGCAATGTAAGCTTTCGGGATTCCGTTCTTTAACCGTACCCGGTAACCCGTCATGTGCCACTCCACATGGGAGAAGATATGTTTGGCCGGACCAACCGGCTCCAGCTCCACAATCTCCCCCGGATCCAGGCCAAAAGCCTCCGGCACCTCCTCCGGCGCGAGATGCCCCGCGCGGTTCGGCAGCTCATAGAGGGATGCCAGAAGGCCGCTGTCATCCCGCTTGTTTAAGCCCACCTGGTCCCCGCACTCCAGAATGCAGACCGTCTTATCTTCCAGACGGCGTTTTTTCGGCGGTGTCTTGACCGGGATCTCCCCGATCAGATCATGGCGCTTTGCAAGGCAGATGGATTCAAGCGGACATTCCGCGCAGTGAGGCGCACCATTTGGCACACACACGATGGCACCGATCTCAATGAGTCCCTGATTGAAATGACTGGCCCGGTCCTTCGGCATGGTCCCCCGAAGATGGGTCTCCATCCACTTTTTCGTGGAAGCCTTTAAAATATCTTCCCGGCTGGCCGTCACTCTGGAAATAACCCGGAGTACATTGCCGTCCACCGCGGGAACCGGATGACCGAATGCGATGGAAGACACTGCCCCGGCCGTGTAGCTTCCAATTCCCGGAAGCTTTAACAACTCATCATACTGCTCCGGCATCGTTCCGCCATATTCCTTCATGATCACTCCGGCCGCCTTTTTCAAATTGCGCGCCCGGTTATAGTAACCGAGGCCCTCCCAGAGCTTCATCAGCCGGTCATCCTCCACAGATGCCAGCGAAGCCACATCCGGCAGCGCCTCAAGAAACCGTTCAAAATAGGGTTTGACCGCTTCTACCCTGGTCTGCTGCAGCATGATCTCCGAGATCCAGACACGGTAGCCTTCCGGGTTTTCTCTCCAGGGAAGGATCCGGGCGTGTTCCTCATACCAGGCAAGCAGCGGACCATTCATGGCCCGCAGCCTGGCATCCAGATCCAGTGTCTCATCATCACGCTCAGAAACCTTTAAGCGGTCATACAGCTGTTTTGCGTCATACATATCCATAAATTCCTCTTACTGACACTTCTCCGGAATTGATCTCCCGGATGGTGCCGTCCGCAAGCTCTACAATCAACTCGCCCGCGTCATTGATTCCGTGGGAAATTCCGGTATAATCGCCTCCCGGCGCCAGCACCTTTACCTCCCGCTCAACATTGACCAGTTCATGATTGTAGCTTTCTTTCAGCCGGCTCATATCCAGTGTTTCACGGTAAATGTCATAATATTCCTCAAAGGCACACATCACGCCATTGATCAGTGCCGCGCGGTGGACCGGATGCCCCAGCTCCAGGGCCAGGGAGGTAGCCGTAGCGCGGATTTCCTCCGGAAAGTCCAGGGTATTGGCATTGATGCCGATTCCTACCACCACATAACGGATGGAATCCTCCTCCGTGCTCATCTCTGTTAAGATCCCACAGATTTTTTTGCCATTCACCACAATATCATTCGGCCATTTGATCAGACACTCCAGGCCGGTTACATCGCTCACGGATTTCCGCACAGCCATGGCCGCAAGAAGGGTCAGCATGGAAGCATGTTCCGGCGCAAACTCCGGACGTAACAGGAAGCTGTGCCAGATCCCGCTGCCCTTGGGAGAATCCCATCTGCGTCCTCTTCTGCCCTTTCCGGCCGTCTGGATCTCTGCCACCACCAGAGTACCCTCCGGCGCGCCCTGCTCCGCCATGCGGCGCACTTCATTGTTGGTGGAATCGATCTCTTCAAAAAACTTTACATTCTGTCCCAGCCAGCCGGAAGTTAATACAGCGCGGATTTCTGCTTCATTTAAGATATCCGCGCTGTCATGTAAACGGTACCCCCGGTTGCGCACTGCCTCGATCTCATACCCCTCCGCTTCAAGCTGGCGGATCACCTTCCACACCGCTGTGCGGGATACCCCGAGACGTTCACAGAGTTCCTGACCGGAAACATAGCCGTCTGTCTCTTTTAAACATTTTAAAATTTCGTTTTTCAATCTCTACCTCCAGATGCTGATGGCACTTAGCGCGCCCAGTATCGTCAGGATCACTGCCAGCAGGCACTGGGCCGCTCCCCCCGCCTGCTTCTTTCTGTCGTGTCCGCTCATTCTGATCCGAAATCCGCCCATCACACCGTTTAATACGGCGGCCAGCCAGAAAATCACGGGGAACAGAATACTGTTCCCCTCCGGATCCAAAAACGCCAGGATGGCGCAGATAACAACAAGAATGCCGATCACGATATGCAGCAGGTCCAGAATCAGCGCAGCATTGCGCGGATTACGTTTTTTCTCCTGCCCTGCCATAAATTACACTCCAAGAGTTGCCATCATAACAGCCTTGATGGTATGCATGCGGTTCTCTGCCTCATCAAAGACTTTAGACTGCTCAGACTCGAATACCTCGTCCGTTACCTCCATATCGGTGATGCCGAAACGTTTGCCCATCTCAGCGCCGATTTTGGTCTTTAAGTCATGGAAGGACGGCAGGCAGTGTAAGAAGATTGCCTTCTCGCCAGCGTTCTTCATAACAGCAGAGGTTACCTTGTACGGAGTCAGGTCACGGATACGCTCCTCCCATACCTCATCCGGCTCACCCATGGATACCCATACATCGGTGCAGATTACGTCAGCGCCCCTGGTGCCCTCTTCCACGTTCTCGGTCAGGGTGATGGTACCGCCGGATGCCTTTGCGTACTCCTCGCACTGAGCTACCAGCTCCGGGTTCGGGAAATATTTCTTCGGAGCGCATGCTACAAAGTGGAGACCCAGCTTGGAGCAGACGATCATCAGGGAATTGCCCATGTTGTAGCGGGCATCGCCCATGTATACGAACTTCACGCCCTTTAAGCGGCCAAGCTGCTCACGGACAGTCAGCATGTCTGCCAGCATCTGGGTCGGATGATACTCGTTGGTCAGACCATTCCATACCGGAACACCTGCGTATTTCGCAAGCTCCTCCACGATCTCCTGTCCAAAACCGCGGTACTCGATACCATCGTAGATGCGTCCCAGCACACGGGCGGTATCCGCAATGCTCTCTTTCTTTCCAATCTGGGAACCTGACGGATCCAGGTAGGTGGTTCCCATGCCCATGTCATGTGCTGCAACCTCGAAGGAGCATCTGGTTCTGGTACTGGTCTTCTCGAAGATCAGAGCCACATTTTTGCCTCTGTAGTTATCTACCGGAATGCCCTCTTTTTTCTTGCGCTTTACCTCTGCGGAAAGGTTCAGAAGGTACATGATCTCCTCCGGAGTGTAATCCTTCAGTGTCAGAAAATGTCTTCCCTTTAAGTTCATAATTGGTCTCTCCTCTGTATAAAAATTTTTATTGCCTTCCATCTTCTTTTTTTGCGATCTCAGCCACGGAAGTAACCAGACCTGCCATGCCCTGGATATCGGATGGGATGATGATCTTGGTAGCTTTGCCGTCTGCTGCTGCCGCAAATGCCTCCAGACTCTTAAGCTGAAGCACAGCTGCGTCTGCGCCGGCCTCCTTTAAGAAGCGGATACCATCTGCCTTTGCCTGCTGTACCTTTAAGATTGCCTCAGCCTCACCTTCCGCCTCGCGGATCCGGCGTTCCTTCTCTGCCTCTGCATGAAGGATGGCTGCCTGTTTGTCTGCCTCTGCGTCCAGGATCGCGGATTCCTTTTTACCTTCCGCAACCAGGATCGTGGATTTCTTCTCACCTTCCGCCCGAAGAATGGCTTCACGGCGCTCACGCTCTGCCTTCATCTGCTTCTCCATGGCATCCTGAATGGCTGCCGGCGGGATGATGTTCTTTAATTCTACACGGTTTACCTTGATTCCCCACGGGTCCGTTGCCACATCCAGGGATGCGCGCATCTTGGTGTTGATGGTCTCACGGGAGGTTAAGGTCTGGTCTAACTCCAGGTCACCAATGATGTTTCTTAAGGTGGTGGCCGTCAGGTTCTCGATGGCCATGATCGGATTTACCACACCGTAGGCGTAAAGCTTCGGATCTGTGATCTGGAAGAATACAACGGTGTCAATCCGCATGGTAACGTTATCTTTGGTGATAACCGGCTGCGGATCAAAGTCCACAACCTGTTCTTTTAAGCTGACCTTCTTTGCTACACGGTCCACAAAGGGAACCAGGAAATGCACGCCAACAGACCAGGTATCCAGGTAAGCACCCAGGCGCTCCACTACCAGAGCCTGTGCCTGGGGTACGATACGGATGCAGGATGCCAGCACTGCTAAGATTACGATCAGTAACGGAAAAATAAACAGAAAACCCATTATGCTTCCTCCTTTTCCTGTGAAAGGCCAACTGCCTTTTCATCACTCACAATCAGTTTAACTCCCTGGATCTCGCGGATCCAGACTCTGGTTCCCTCCGGATAAACCGCATCCTCTTTTTCTGAGCGTGCGGTCCACTCCTGCCCCTGAACAGAAACCGTTCCGGTTTCTTTCGCATTGTTGACTTCGGCGGTTACCCGGGCATCTTTGCCGATCAGGCTGTCTACATTCGTCTTAACCGTAGAAGTGTTAATATACCGGACCGCCAGCGGACGGGTCAGGAACAGTAACATGAAGGAAATCACCACAAATACCAGCAGCTGGACCGGAACCGGCGCGCCAAAGAGGGCTGCCACAAAGGCAAGCGCCGCGCCTCCCGCGAACCAGATGGTGGTCAGGGCTGTGGTCATGATCTCAATGCCCACCAGTATCACAAAGGCAATGAGCCAGTAAATTGCTGCCATAACAACTCCCCCTTACTTTTGATTTCTGCGCTGTCTTGCTGCCTCAAACATGAGGACGGAGGCCGCCACAGCGGCATTTAAGGATTCCACGCGGCCCTCCATGGGAATGCGGACGTAAGTATCCGCCATAGCCGTAGTCTCATCGGTCAGTCCGTTGGCCTCATTGCCGATAAGAAACGCTGTATCCCCGGTGTAATCCTCCAGGTCATAGGCGTTCTTTCCCTTTAAGTGGGCCGCGAACAGGCGGACCTTTTTCTGCTTCAGTGTTTCCAGTGTTTCATGCAGATCCTCTGCATAGACAAAGGGCATGCGGAGCACAGAACCCATAGTGGAACGAATGACCTTGGGATTGTAGATGTCCGCAGTGTTGGCGTCCATCACGACTCCGGTCACACCGGCTCCCTCTCCCGCACGCAGGATGGTGCCCAGGTTTCCTGGATCCTGAAGATTTTCCAGCACCATCAGATGAGCTGGACGGTCACTCTTTAAGAGCTCGTCCATTCCGTAGGAAAACTGTCTGACAAGTGCCAGCACACCCTGGGGCGTCTGCGTGTCGGACATCACCGCAAACACAGAGTCGCTGACAAGTTCGTATCCCGGGTACTCCGCAAGAATTGCGGCATTCTCCGGATTTTTCGCGAAAGTTTCAGAAACATAGATACTTTTAACCTGATCCTTCGGGAGCTCAGCGGCCATCCGCACTCCCTCGACGACGAAAAGTCCCTGCTCATTTCTCGCTCTCGCTTTTTTCTTTAATTCAATGACTGCTTTTACCTGGTCATTTTTTGTGCTTGTGATCATCTCCCTTCCTCCGGGTCAAGTTTCTCCACTTCATCCATCCAGATCCGTCTCGCTGCGTCGCTCGGCATTCTGAGATCACCTCTCGGAGAAACCGCAACAGATCCGACCTTCGGGCCGTCCGGCAGGCAGGAACGCTTGAACTGCTGTGCAAAAAATCTCCAGTAAAATTTCTTCAGCCATTTCAGGATCGTCTCATCGTCATACACACCGGCAAACGATTTTCCGGCAATACGGTAAATTTTGCCCGGTGCATAGCCAAATCGAAGCACATAGTACAGGAAGAAATCGTGCAATTCATAAGGTCCGACCAGATCTTCTGTTTTCTGTGAGATCTTTCCGTCTTCCGGCGGCAGAAGTTCCGGGCTGACCGGCGTATCCAGAATGTCCAGCAAAATCTCTGCAAGCTTCTGATCCTCACAGGTATCTGCATAATATCTTACCAGATGGCGGACAAGCGTCTTTGGTACGGATGTATTGACCGCATACATGGACATGTGATCTCCATTGTAAGTTGCCCATCCCAGTGCAAGCTCTGAAAGATCTCCGGTTCCGATCACAATACCACCGGACTGATTTGCAATATCCATCAAAATCTGCGTACGTTCGCGTGCCTGTCCATTTTCATAGGTTACATCATGCACTTCCGGATCATGTCCGATATCACGGAAATGCAGATTAACAGCCTCACGGATATTTACTTCTTTAAGTGTTGCTCCAAGGCATTTACTTAAACTGCATGCATTGTTATAGGTTCTGTCAGTCGTTCCAAAACATGGCATCGTCACTGCCGTAATCTTGCCCCGTTCCATGCCAAGCATGTCAAATGCCCGCACGGTCACAAGAAGTGCCAGTGTAGAATCCAGTCCACCAGAAAGACCGATCACTGCGTTCTGACAGTGGATATGTGCCAGACGTTTTTTAAGTCCCATTGCCTGAATATTCAGGATCTCATCACAACGGCGTTCTCTTTCTTCTTTTATGCCCGGTACAAATGGTCTGGAATCAAATTTGCGGGTAAGTTTTGTTTCTTCTCTTTCAAGAGTAAACAAAGCTTCATTATAACTGATATCCTGTCCTTCCGGAGCAAGATCCGGTGCAAACTGACAGGTTGTCATTCTCCTTCTTTCATTATCCAGACGATGAATATCAAGATCCGCATAGATGATGCCATTCACAAACCTTCTGCTCTCAGCGAGAATCGTCCCATTCTCGGCAATCAGATTCTGTCCACCGTAAACCACATCCTGCGTGGACTCGCCGTCTCCGGCACTCGCATAAATATAGCCGCAGAGAAGTCTTGCGGACTGACCGCCCACTAACTCCTCCCGGTACATATCTTT
>OHAC01001617.1_pt1 | contig 20221 bp, 19 predicted proteins | sample 1577051 | NCBI WGS metagenome assembly OHAC01 (sample SAMEA3541499, study PRJEB24748) | human gut metagenome | biome: human gut; feature: human-associated habitat; material: faeces | place: China | collected 2012 | reverse complement strand
AGGGCTAACGGGCTTCGTTGTTTTATAGTTATCTAAAGGAATGAGAGTAAAGTGTGACATCTTGGGTCGCCCCAAGATGCCGTTACTTTATGAGGGGGGAGATAGTTGTTTATCAACTATCTGAGTATTAGTATACGGAATAAATGTGTCCAAAGTATGTTGAATCTATTAAAGAAATAGAAAAATTCTTATGAAATTCTTAAAACATGTCAGGATTTTGGAATCCGTATTGTATTCCCGGCATAGATCAGATTTGGATTTTGAATGTTGTTTAATGCTTGCAAAGTGGCAATAGTTGTTCCAAATCGCTGGGCAATTTCACTCAGCGTATCTCCGGATCGTATCACATAAGCGGTATATTGCGGGGCGGGTGGTTTCGGTTTCTGAGACAAATGATTTAGTCCTGCATTTTTTATAATAGAAGGATAATCAACAAAAACATAGTCCAGATCAACGTCCCCGGATATTCCGGCGATCTCTCCCTGACTTGTGAATTGCCACATCTGGCAGTCTGTATTATCCAGCTTGCTGTTATAAAAAGCGTACCACAGTGCATATCTTGAAGAAAGTGACAGAAGACGGTACGTTTTGAGGAAATTCCGGTTGCTGTAATACATTGCAAAATATCCGTTTTTTTCCATTCTGTCACAAAAATTCTGCACAATTTTCCCTACGGTTTCCGGTGTGAAAGCAACTCCGTTTTGTGCGGCATAGTTTACAGATGCCTGTTCAATATCGTAGCATACAGGATAATCGAGACGATAACCGGAGATTGCTTTGAGACAGCCATCAGCTTCCTGGCGTGCAATCTCCGGAGTCAGGGCATAGCAGAACCAATAGACTCCGATCGGGAGACCAATCCGGTTACATTCTGAGGCATTGCGTTTAAATTGTGGATCAATCGTGTTAAAACCATAGCCGGCACGGAGCATGGCAAACTGATAGCCTGCGGCTTTGACCTTTTCCCAATCTACATTTCCTTGAAATTCGCTGACATCCAGTCCTTTTATTTGCATTATATAATCCTTTCATAAAATATAAAAACGGGTTTCTTATGTTTATTATATGAAAAAATGAGGAATATGTGCAGAGTAGCAGTGATTGTTTTTCATAAGGATTATAACGGCATTGTTACAAACAGAAATGAAATCGAATTAAGAATTTCCTAAGATTTTCCCCAATGGCTCTTAAAAAAATGAGAATATCATGTATACTGTAAAGGAGGTGATGAAAATGTATAGTATTTTAGTTTGTGATGATGATAAAGAAATAGTAGAAGCAATTGAAATATATCTTACACAGGAAGGGTATCAGGTTCTGAAGGCTTATGATGGGATGCAGGCATTAAAGATGCTGGAGACGGAAACGGTGCATCTTTTGATTCTGGATGTTATGATGCCGCGTCTGGACGGGATCAGGGCGACTTTGAAGATCCGTGAAACGAACAGTATTCCAATTATCATTTTATCGGCAAAATCTGAAGATGCGGATAAGATTCTGGGGTTGAATATCGGAGCGGATGATTATATGACAAAACCATTCAATCCACTGGAGCTGGTTGCAAGAGTGAAATCTCAGCTTCGTCGTTACACACAGCTTGGCGGGAATGTGAGTAGTACGCAGGAGACGATTTATGAGGTTGGCGGCCTTCGGATCAATGATGATCTGAAAGAAGTAACGGTAGACGGAGAAATGGTGCGCCTTACTCCGATTGAATACAATATTTTATTGCTTTTGATGAAGAATCAGGGAAGAGTATTTTCGATTAATCAGATTTACGAATCCATCTGGAATGAAGATGCAATCGGAGCGGATAATACGGTAGCAGTACATATTCGTCATATCCGGGAGAAGATTGAGATCAATCCAAAGGAACCGCGATATTTGAAAGTGGTATGGGGAGTAGGATATAAGATCGAGAAATTATAGAAGGGAGTTTTTCATGAGTAAATGGTATAAAAGTGCGCTTGTAAAAGGCATTTTGATCTTTCTTTCTGTTCTTTCGGCAATTACGGCACTGCTGAGTCTGGTGATTATTTCCACATATTCTGTAAGTGTAAAAGAAATCTGGAATAAAAAGCCGACAGAGTATACAGATTCCAAAGAATTTGAGAATCAGATGTGCCGGGCTACGATGGATGTTTTAGGTCAGATTTCCTATGAAGATATTTTCGAGACAGATGGAAAATACAATCCGGATAAGCTGATCGATATCATGCAGTATGGATATAACGGAAGGCACTATGATGAAGAGACGGAAAGACTGCGGTATAAACTCTCGGATCTTCAGAAATGGAGTGAGGAGTATCAAAATAACTATGCAACGCAGGAAAATCCCATCGTTGTCTGTCAAAAAGCAGATAAAACCTATCATTACTATTACTGGGATGAATTTTTAAGTCTGCTGAAAAAGAAAACGCTGACAGTGGATATAGATGGATATACATCTGATGAGATTGTAAATGCACTGGCTTCTGGAAATGTGAGTCTCAGTCAATTTGCCGGACATGATATTCTGGATGAAAAAGGCGAGACGGTGTACCGGGATTTCTGGGGATTCAGTGGTGCCATTGAAGAAGAGGCGCGGCCGGATGGAGGAAATAATATTCTGGATGTTGTAAATCAGACGCCGCAGCTGAATGGAAAGCTGAGTGAAGTGTATGCGCAATTGGGCAGCATCCTGTCAAATCTTTATTATGATTTCCAGTCTTATCAGAACAGTGCAGAATGGACAGAGGGAAATACAAACTTTGCCTATATTTTTGTTGATAAAGAAACAAAAAAAGTTTATACAAATCGCAAGGAATATCAGGATTACAACAGTGTAAAAGAAAATATCTCAGATATTCAGAAAAATGCGAAGTATATGATTGTTCAGCCAAAGCTTTCTGATTTTAAGACCAATATGGATATCACAGCAAATGACTGGAAGGAGTTTGTAAAGTCACAGCGCAGAAACAGCAACGGTGATTTTATTTTTGCAGCGGCAGTAGATACCAGGTTTTCAATACAGGATTCTTTTTATCTGGATAAGAAATTATATGATGAATATGCACCTTATATCAATCGTGCGGTGATCCTGCTCGGTGCGGCAGTATTACTGATAATCGTGAGTTTGATATGGCTGACAGTGGTCGCCGGAAGAAACAACCGAAGTGACGGAGTGCATTTGAATGTATTTGACAGATGGAAAACGGAGCTTGCAGCAGTGTTTGTGATTGGGATCTGGATAATTCCGATGATGTTCTGGATGAATAATGGGAATATGGCCCTCGGGTATTTTGCAGAAAGCACGGATTTGATGACTGCAACGATCGGATATTCTTATGAATATGCATCCGGATATGTTCCGACAATGCAAGATATGATCCAACTTGCATGTACAGCGGCTTATACCATGATCATGTTCCTGGTCGGATATCTGAGCCTGGTCCGCAGGATAAAAGCGGGAACGATGTGGAAGAACAGCGTATTGTATGCGTTTTGCAGATTCTTTAGAATATTCTGGAGAAACAGAAATGTGGTGTGGAGAATGGTTGTATCAGGGGTGATACTGATTGGAATCCACTGGATGCTGGCATTATTCAGAACGCCGGGATTTGTGCTGATCACGCTGGCAGCAGATGCATTCATTGTGTATTATCTGGTATTGAATGCGATTGCAAAGAATAAAATCATAAAAGGAATCAAAGCAGTTGCAGGAGGAGATCTGGAATATCAGATTTCTCTGGAACATCTCAGAGGAGAACAGCGTGAAGTAGCAGAAATGCTGAATGATATCGGAACCGGATTGCAGAAGGCTGTGGAAAAAAGCGTGAAAAGCGAGCGTCTGAAAACGGATCTGATCACAAATGTATCTCATGATATCAAAACACCGCTAACTTCCATTATCAATTACGTGGATATCCTGAAACGATCCAATATTGAAGATCCTAAGATACAGGGGTATCTGGAAATTTTGGAGGCAAAAGCACAGCGTCTGAAAACATTGACAGAGGATGTTGTAGAAGCATCCAAGGTGAGCAGCGGGAATATCAATCTGCAGTTGATGGATGTCAATCTGGTAGAGATGATGAATCAGACGACGGGAGAGTTTGCAGAAAAATTTGAACATAAGAATCTGGAGCTGATTCAGACACTTCCAAATGAGCCGGCGATTATTCATGTAGATGGAAGAAGAATGTGGAGAGTATTGGAAAATCTTTATAATAATGCGGCGAAGTATGCAATGCCGGGGACGAGAATTTATGCAGATCTGCGCACTGATAAGGATGAAGTGATATTTTCTTTGAAAAATGTTTCGGAGTATCCGCTCAATTTCTCAGCAGATGAACTGACAGAACGTTTTATTCGCGGTGATATTTCAAGGAGTACCGAAGGAAGCGGACTGGGATTATCGATTGCGAAAAGTCTGGTACAGATGCAGGGCGGAAAACTGGAATTATATCTGGACGGAGATCTTTTTAAGGCGACAGTTCGTTTTAGAAAAGCAGATAAAAAAGAACAAGATTCATGTTTTTTCAGAGAGAATTCTGAAGAAGAGTAGGAGAGGCGGGAATTTTTCCCGTCTTCTTTTAATTTAAGACTTGTTTTATTGCACGAGACTTTATTTTGTTTTACAATAGTTACTGTTCACACATAGCTTATATAGAAAACAAATGACAAGGGGAATCGCATGGAAACGATCAAAAAATTATTATCAGATATTTTAAATATAGAATTTGTTCAGGCAGTTTTGAGCAATCCGAGGAAAAAAGAGGGAATTTTAAAGGTAAAGGTTCGGCCGATCGAGAAAAAAGGCAATTTATTTTTTCAACTGGAGTCTTTTACAAAAACACAGGCCTTTCATGAGAATCTGGACCCGATTTCGGCACGAGACCGATTGCTGGAATATATGGAAGAATTCCGGCAGATGCAGGCATCTACAGTGCATATGAATTACACTGTTTTAGTGAGCAAAAAAGGCAAGGTAACCATTCAGAAAAAAGCGTCAAAAGGCAGTGTAAGACCGGTAGAATTGTCACATAATAGAAGTAAGAAATATATTTTAGAGGAAGGAATTCCGGTTCCATTTCTCCAGGATCTGGGTGTGATGACAAAGGATGGAAAAATTGTACATTCCAGATTTGATAAATTCCGGCAGATCAACCGGTTTTTGGAATTTATTGAGGATATTCTTCCAAAACTTGAGAAAGACAGAGAGATCACGATTCTGGATTTTGGATGTGGAAAATCGTATCTGACATTTGCCATGTATTATTATCTGCATGTTCTGAAGGAATACGATATCCGTATCATCGGGTTAGATCTGAAATCGGATGTCATTCATCATTGTAATGAGTTAAGCCGCAAATATGGATATGACAAACTGGAATTTCTGGTGGGAGATATCGCGGATTATGAAGGTGTCAGAGAAGTGGATATGGTTGTGACGCTTCATGCCTGTGATACAGCGACAGATTTTGCACTTGCCAAAGCGGTGGGATGGAATGCGAAGGTCATCCTGTCGGTTCCATGCTGTCAGCATGAATTGAATGGGCAGATGCAACGGGAAGGAGCCGGATATGATAAGCTGGCGCCGATTCTGGATTATGGTCTTTTAAAAGAGCGGTTTGCGGCGCTTCTGACAGACGGACTTCGAGCGAAATATTTGGAGCAGTCTGGTTATGAGACTCAGGTTCTGGAATTTATCGATATGGAACATACGCCGAAAAATATTCTTCTGCGTGCAGTAAAGACGAATCAGGCAAAACAGGGGAGTGAAAGCCAGGTTTGGGAGTGCAGGAAATTTTTGGGGATTGACCCAATGCTGGGAGTGTTATTAGATAAGGGGACAGAATCATGAAAAAAAGAATGAGAAAGGCAGGAATACTCCTTGTAGTATTTGTGGCAGCAATTTTTGTCAGCAGTCTGTTTATGAACAATGGTGTAGACGATCAGATCATCGATCTGGGAGATCCTACACTTCCGAGAATCTCATTTCAAAAGGAAGGCAGGACTGTGAATGCTCTGGCCGGCTATGTAAATGAGATGGATGTTACGGCAATGCGGGACACCATTACACCCCTGGAGGCAAACGGAACACTTCAGATACAGATTGAAGAGTTTGGAAATAAAATCACAGGCGTTGAATATAAAGTGTATTCGCTGAATGGAGAGGAAACCTATCTGGAAGGCAAACAGAAGGATATTTCTGATGAGACGATTTTGCTGGATCTGAAAAAAGGTCTTCCGGATGAAGTTTCAGAAGCTGTTCTGGAAGTGATTCTTTCCATGGAGGAGGAACAGGCTCACTTTTATACCAGAATTACAAGACCGGATGAACTTTCTTTAAAAGAATGTCTGGATTTTGCCCAGGATTTTCATGCAAAGACGCTGGAAAAAAACAGTCAGGAGGAATTGAAAAACTATCTTGAAACGAGTGCAGAAGGGGACAATACAACTTACCAGACTGTTACCATCCATTCTGATGCAGATCATGTGACATGGGGAAATCTGAGTCCGCAGGTGGTTGAGGAACCGGAGTGGAGCATTAAAGAGAGCAATTCCGTCTATACGTCGCTGCTTGCACAGTATCAGGTGACATGTGCCGGAGATACGGGAGAGATCGAGACGTATGATGTCCGCGAGTTTTTCAGGATTCGCTACGTGCAGGGGGAAATCTACCTTTTGGATTATAATCGGAAGATGGAACAGATTTTTGATGCAAATCAGAAAGTGCTGGATCAGAACGGGATTCTTCTGGGTATAGCATCGTCCGATATATTGTATGAAACAAATTCGTCAGGAAATATTGTTTCTTTCGTGAGAAATGGAAATTTATGGACATACAATGTAAAGCAGAATGAGCTTGCACAGGTATTCAGTTTTAGCAATATCGAAGGAAATGATGCTCGGAGCAGGTGTGACCAGCATAATATCCGGATCATCAGTGTGGAAAAGAATGGAAGTACTGCGTTTGCAGTTTATGGGTATATGAATCGCGGAGCACATGAGGGAGAAGTCGGAGTTGATATTTACTATTATGATATTGAAAAAAATGTAGTACAGGAAAAAGCGTTTATTCCAAGTACAAAATCATTTGCAATCGCAGAGGAAGAGCTTGGAAAAATGGTGTATTACAATCAGGATCAGAATCTTTCGTATATTCTGGCAGGCGGAAAGTTTTACAAGATAGATCTGACAAAGGATGAGCAGACAGTGTTGGCAAAAAATCTGGAAGAAGGGCAGTATACGGTGTCTGCAGACGGGCATTTGATCGCATACCAGACGTCAGGAACGATCAATACCGCACAGGAAATCAAGGTATTGAATCTGAAAACAGATGAAGAAAATGCTGTAGCCGCAAAATCAGGGGAAGCAATCAGACCGCTTGGATTTATCGGATCAGATTTTGTGTATGGATATCTGCGGCAGGGAGATGTCGGTCATACGGCAGCGGGAGGGGAACTGTTCCCGATGTATGAGCTGGAGATCAGAAATTCAGAAAATGAAGTGATGAAGACATACTCAGCAGATAAGATTTATATATCCGATGTATTTATTGAAGAAAATATGATGACTCTGAACAGGGTTGTAAAATCAGGAGAGACTTATACAGTTACCAGTCAGGATTATATCAGCAGTAACGAAGAAAAGAAGACAAAAAGTATAACTCTGGAAGCTTTCAGTACAGATTTAAAAGAAAAGCAGATGCGGCTGACTTATGAAAAAGGAATTTCCGATACTGTTCCTAAAATCCTGCGTCCGAAGCAGGTGGTGGGGAAAAAGCCGATCACGATCACGCTGAATGACAAGTCGAAGTCTGAAAAGTACTATGTATATGGAATGGGAGAACTGGTTGCGATTTACGATAAGGCGGCTTATGCAATTCAGAGAGCAGAGCAGATTTCGGGAGTAGTAATCTCATCAGAACAGGCATATGTATGGGAAAAAGGCAACAGAGATCTGGTTTATGATACAGAGACAGCACCGTTTGGAAATGGAGAAGGAAAGACCTCTCTTCAGACCTGTGAAGAGGTGATGGCAGCGTATAATGCCAAAAAAGTAGACCTGACCGGATGTAGTCTGGAACAGGTTCTGTATATTATCAACAAGGGCCTTCCGGTCATTGCGATGACAGATGCCAATCATGCGATCCTGCTGACAGGATATAGTATGACGGATATCACTTACATCGATCCGGATACAGCATCCCAAAATACAGTTTCGATTGAACAGATGAGCGCTATGATAGCAGGAAGTGGAAACACGTTTATCGGTTATATGAAATAACAGAAAAAGGAAGAAGTCTTTGAGAGAATTTATTCTCTGTGAAAGAACTTCTTCCTTTTTGTTATTGACGGAAAATAACTGTCTTATATTTATTCAGAGCGGTGTAGACAATCATACCCAATATTCCACATGAGAGAACTTCACCAATTCCCACGGTAAGCATCTGGAATGGAATTGGAAGCAGAATCTGATATCCATAATAAAGAACAAATGGAATCAGAACTGTATTTGCAATAATCGGCGGCAGTGGTGCGAGCCATTTGCTGCGGTTTCTCAGAAGATAGGTGAAAATAGCACCGAGCAGAGTTGCCATGCTTCCGACAATAATGTCAGGAAGAATTGCGCCTCCTAAAATATTTCCGATCAGACATCCCACAAAGAGTCCGGGAATTGCAGCCGGAGTGAAGGCGGGGAGGATGGTCAGTGCTTCTGCGATACGAAACTGAATCTGTCCGAAACTGATCGGGGCAAATACGATGGTCAGGACCACATAAATCGCAGCGATCATTGCTGACTGTACCAGAAACAGTACGCTGATTGTTTTTTCTTTTTTCATAGATCAAAATCTCCTTTAGTTTTATTTTACGTGTGGAAGGTCTCGAACACACGATAGTTGATTGCTGGAAATGCCTTAAATACGCCACTTTCAGCAGGTGGAATTGTAGCACAGACAAGCGTAAAAATCAAGCTGTACCCACAATTTACCCACAATGAGAATAAAAGCACTCGATCCGGGGAGTGCTTTCATTTATTTTGTTTAGCTTTAGCTCGGCGTCTTCTTTGCGCCATGCGGTCATTGCAAGTATCAGAAGCCGGAGACATTGAACAGGATGCAAGCATTATCATTTTGTTGTGGAATCTGGACAATGAGGATAAGACCAGGAAAGGTCTGAAAGTGGATAAGAACCGGCAGGGAGAACTAGGGAAGATTGTATACCGCTTTGATGGAAATGAAATGCGATTCCAGGAAACAGAAGAGGAACTCAAAAGCAAAGATGGATTCAAGACGGTACGGACACCGACACCGTTTGATTAAAAGATGGGCAGCGTAAAATTATTAAAAGGCAGTGAAGAATTTGAAATGTTTCAGGACTATTGGAAAATGATGCAATCAGTCTGGAGCGTAGAGAACACAAAGGAATACTGGGAGAAGGTAGTAGAAGATACCGACAGATTTTACAGGAAGTACCAGACAGAGTTCTCGAAAGAATTAGCACTGACACTTGCAAACGAATTGGAAAGGAAAGCGAAACATGAAGCAGAGCAGACTACTGTTCAAGAAAGAATGGGTATCCATTTTGGCAGATGCAGGGGAACGAGTTGGGGAGAATGAAGAAACATTCCATGAGGTGGAAGGGGAACTGATAGAGTTTCGGGAAACATCGGGAATTGTAGTTTTAAAGGGCGGCATCCTTGCGTCAGTTCCAATGTATCGAATTCAAATGTTAGAAGCGTAGGAGGAAAACAAAGTATGAGCAAATTATTTTTTGAAATGACAGAAACAGAAGCACAGTTACAGAATATTTTAAACAGTCTGGAATATGCGCAGTACCAGATGTCAACCGGGATCAACGGATACGGCAACGGCACTATGACAAGAGAAGAGCATCAAGAAACAGAGCGGAGCGTGCGGAGTTTGTTAGTGGTAGCTATGAGCGGTATACAGAAGCTGATCGGAGAGTATGCATCACTGGAAGAAGATGGACTGTTGCCAGAAATGGCAGCGGAAGAAATCATGCAGATCAATGCAGAAAGCGTGGATCAGTACGAAGCAATCCAGAAAGCCTTCCGGCTTGGAATGGAGAAAGCGAAGTCAGAGAATGTTGTAGAACATCCGGTATATGGATCAGAGGACATGGAAGAGTTGAGACAGTGCGTTTTGATCGATCTGGAAGATTGCATGACAAAAGACCGGGAGACCGGAGAAAAGGGAGAAGCTCTTTGCATGACGTTCCAGAACGAAGAAGGGAAGTATATTATTATCAAGCACACTATAACAAACTTATTTTTCATCTTTAAGGCGTAATAAAAGAGGTCTTGGAATAAAGGAATCTGACGTATTTTCCATCAAATTGTTTTATCCTGAGACCTCTTGTGTTATCATATGGTTTTGTAACCATGAAATTAAGAAAGCAGAAACCTCCCCTACCAAAGTTTAGTTTCTGCCTTCACCTAAACATGGCTCTTATAAACGCAGCATCCAGCTTGCTGACAGGATCCTCTCCCTTTCCGTTGTTCGTGTGTACTGCAAAATCTGCGGACATACCCATGCATTACTGCTTTCATCCATGGTCCCGTATTCCCAGATCCCCCTGGCCCTGCACGTCCGTCTGATTCAGCTATTGCAACAGAATCCAGAGCAATTCAGATTAGGAAGAGTGGAACGGGTGAAGGGTACTATTGTGTCTAAAGAATATTTCTTTCCAAAAAGATTCGTTACAATTCGGTCAAGAGATATTAAGCGAGAATTAACAGAAGAACAGCGGAAAGAAATTGCAGAACGGCTCAAGAAGTTATCATAAAATCAATTCTGCGCTTTAAAACTCCATACAGGATAGAGGAAATTATAGTTTAAATCTATTCAGTGAGGAAAATGTTAGGGTAAAGGGGTAAAATTGATTTTTCATTGAAATACTACAGTAAATACAGACCGTTAGAAAATGGGATGCATTGGCAGCAGAGGAATTGAAAGCAAGTTGAGAATATGCTATAATCTCGGCATGGGAAACCAAAGCCGGGCGGCTTACCCTCTTTTACGGAGGGGCGACCCTCCAGACGAAAGAAAGGAGGGCGATGCCAATGTGTGTTACATATACTGATCTGATTCAGTTGTTAATATTCATTGTTGCCCTTGTTAGTCTTTGTTATGAGATTTTCAAGGATAAACGAAAATAGCCGCCATTACTGCGAATAATGACGGCTGTTTGTAAAAACAGTTTCTAAATTTTCGGGGTAAGCCGCTTGCGGTTTCCCTTTTTATATCTTCAATATAGCACATCTGTATCAATTCTGCAAGATAATAGGTTACATTTTACAGTCCCTAACCCGGATAAACCGGAAAAGTTATTTTTATTTTCTACCCCTTGTGTTATTCTAAAGAAAAAGGGGGTTTTTATATGTTACTCACTGATAAATACGCTGATAAAATTCATGGCATCATTACCTGTTATGACCGCATGATCATTCAGGGATATATCCCAAACTGGAGCCATGCGGAAGCAATGACTGCCTATATGAAACTCAACGGTATCCGTATTTTTGATTATCCCACCAGTTTCTCCCAGCCCCTTACGGAACAGGTCCGTCAGAATGCGGAAAAGATTGCTCACGAAAATGGAATGGAAATTGAGTTCATCCGAAAACTCCATGCTTTTCGAAAAGATGACCGCATCCAGAACATCATTGCCGAAACCGGAAAAACGGAAGGTCTGATCCATATCTTTTCTGCTATGGAATGCTGTAATACCTACAGGCCCTGGCATGATAAAACAACTGGGAAGACCTTCCTGAAGTTTGACCAGAGCAAGTGTCTTCATTACTATTTCTATTTTATCGACAGGGAACTTGGCCTTTGCTATCTTCGTGTCCCTACATGGCCGCCTTTCCGTCTTCAGTTTTACATGAACGGTCATAACCTGCTCGCCTATAAGCTTGACAAAAAACAGCTTTCTTACCGGATGCAGGACAACGCGTTCCTTGAAATCTCCGATATTGAAACTGCTCAGAAACTTTCTGACCGTATCAACCCGCAAGGGCTCCATAAAGTTCTCGATGTCTTTGCCAGACGCTACAGTCCCGTTCCGGAATCTCTCGGGCTGGGTTATACCTGGACGGTTCAGCAGATCGAATGTGCCACGGATATCATGTTCCGTAAGCCGGAATACCTGGCACCAATCTATGATGAAATCATCCACACTGCGATATATACTGTGAAGCCTGACAACATCGCCACTTTCCTTGGACAGCGAATCACTTATAACTGTACCAAAGAGATTGGCACAAACTATAATCAGCGCATCCTCGGAACGAGGATCAAGCACCACATGGGTGATGTGTCCATAAAAATGTATGACAAGTTTGGCTGTGTACTGCGAATTGAAAGCACCTGCAATGATATCAGTACGTTCCGTGTGGAGCGGGAAGTTCAGCATAGGGATGGAACATCCGATATTCGGAAAGCCCCTTTAAAAAAGAGTATTTACAGCTTATATCAGTTATTCACAATCCTGAAATCTGCGAATTACAGATACCTTGAATTTATCTCATCCTTTGATGATCACAGCAGCGGCAGGAAGAAATTGGATGAAGTCAGTCATTCCCGGAGGGAAAAGGAACGAACCTATCGCGGATTCAACTTTTTTGATTCCCGTGATCTGTCTGTACTGGAAGCCATCAGCAAAGGGGAATACATGACATTCGGGATACAAGGAAAACAGATCCGCCAGCATCTTCCGAAAATCACTCCGTCTGCCATGACAAGGATCTTTAAACGTCTGAAAGTCCATGGACTGATTGAAAAAATCCCAGGATCCTATAAATATTTGATAACGGCTCTTGGAAAAGAGATCATAGCTGCTGGTTTATCGATAAAAAACCTTATCCTTGTTCCAGCGCTTACATCTTGATTTTCCTGATGCCGAAATTTTGCCATTTTGCGTAGAAAATCATTTATAAGTGGCCTAAGATCTCTGTACAGATCAAAGTATATCCGGAATAAAATCGTCCGTGGATAAGTTGTGCTTCGGCAGTATATTTTGTTTTCCATCCATTCTAACAACATCATAGGATTCAGCCGGTAAAGACAGAGCATTTTTGTACACATTTTTCAGCTAATTTGATTCCTTCTTTTGTTACGCTGTTATATCCAATGTTGCCTAATCCACGTTCTAAAATAGCTTGACGCTTATCAAACATTGACATTATATATCTATACAAATGCAAACCGTCTTCTTCATTTCTGAAATTCCATTTTGATTTTCTCGATCGTGCTGTACTTAATACTTCTTCTTTCCATAAGCGAAGTAATTTTTCCTTCACTCCAGCATCTTGGATAGTTATGGAATCAACAGTAACCCATTCTTCTAGAATTTTTTCAAGTCTCTCATTTTTAAAATATAATGAAAGCTGTGTTTTCTGTGAGTTTATACCGCGAGCTAACGCTTTTCAATCTTCGGGAGTTATATATCCCGTTTTGATACCAATAATGAAAAAGTAATTATATACTCTATTTGAAATGGGAGTTGCTAACTTAGAGTGAATACAGACGGTTGGAAAATGGGATGCATTGGCAGCAGGAAATTGAAATACAGTCAAGAATGTGATACACTTTCGATAGAACAACCGTGTTACAGGGTGGCTGACCTCTATTCTTACATAGAATGGGGGTGGTGCTGATGGACAAGAAACCGTTTGACTTTAAAGATCTTATGGCCTTTGGAATGTTCATTCTGGCATTGCTGACATTCGTATTTACGTTTATCAGATAATGTTTTAAGTATAGAAAAACCACCCTCTAAACTTTGACCGAGTGCCGAGGGTGGCAATTCTATGATTTGTCACTAATGCTATGAGGTCAACCCCTTGTGGGCGGTTGTTCCTTTGAATATAATATACCATTTTTAACAAGGTTATTCAAGAAAAAAGTGAAAGTGGGTGGTTTGCATGGCAGTATTAAAAGTGTCAGATAATTCCGAAATGATTATTTCTTGTAAATGTGGATGTGATGATGGGCTTAGGATCAAAATAGAAAAAGATGAAGAAGATTATTGTTTTATGACTTATTTAAGCGGAAACTGGTATAAGGAGCAGGCGGGGTTTATTAAAAAGTTAAAGAAAATTTGGGCTATCATACGGAATAAGGATTTTTATTATTCTGAAATTATACTCAATAAGAAAGATTGGGAAGAGTATAAAAAGTGGATTAATGAAAAATGAAAAAATATTATCAAGAGAGCTTGGAAACAGGCTCTTTTTTACTTTATAGGAAAGTTCGATATTTGTTAGATTCATGAATGAAAAAAGCCCGCATAAAAGCGAGCATGATAAAGAGATGGCACTGGTTAAAAGATATAAAAACCTTCTACACCAGCCTCATCGGAAAATAAGTCATCTTCATTTAAGAAATAATCCATATCCAGAAGTTCATCTTCGCTCATATTGCGAATGTCCTCAGATGTGAATCCTTCCGGTGGATGATCCATGTATTTTTTGCGTAATTCCTCGATATTAGGTTTCATGTTCTTGTCCTCCTTACAGAGGATTATAGCATAGAATATAAAAAAAGAAATCATGCAGAAGAACGTTTTCCGAGAGAGTTGGACATTACTTTCTCATAGAGTTCTTCGAGAGGTACGCGTTTGTGTTTGTAATAAAGTTCAAGTAACACCATTTTGTGTTTGCAATCGGGACATTCTAAAGGATCATAGCCAAAGGAGAGCAGGATGGCGGTCCTCCATTGATTGAAATTTCGATAAATACGATGCTTATTTTTAGAAATCGCACGAAAAAGGGTTTTATCGATTTCCCTGTGTCTGGCATATAAGCCGCCATATCGAATCATTTTGAAGTGTTTCTCGGGGATATGGCGGATTAATCTTTTGATGAAATCAATGGCAGGAAGAGTTTCTTCTATGTATTTATTATCCTCATGGCGATTGTAATGGAAAGTAACAGTATCCCCATCATAGTTGTCGATTCTGGATGTAGCAATGACAGGACGGCCAAGATAACGCCCGATGTATTTGATAACGTTCTTAGGGTCACAAAGATTCGGCTTTGCATAAACGTAGAATCCTTGTTTATGTTCACGGTAACATCTGGATTTCACCTTTTTAAACGAAGGACCAATGATCCAATGTCATTTAGTTAAGACATTAAGCAGATGTATTCCTATCAGGCAGAGGTAGAAAATTCACTATCTTTGCCTGATTTTTCTTTTATAAAAACTTGCTCTTATATTTATGCAGCACAAAAAGACAGATTGCTATCTGCCTAAATTAACGATATACTTTTATCGATGTTATGCAACTCGATACAGAAAACTTACTGCTGACTTAGGCTTGACTTTGCGAGGGTCGGAACGCCCGGGTCTTACAGGTAAAAGATTCTTCTGTATCAGCGTCTCAACGTCAGGTGGGGAAATGTCATTTCGCAGGAAATAACGACATATATGAATTGCTATTGTGTAATTCATTTGATAAACATGTTTTGTACCTTTTTGTTGGATTATTACATGCATTGTAATGAGCTCACAATAATTGTAAAGGATTAAACGTGCGTATATTTCTTGCATGATATACTCCATCTTTTTTGAATGAAAGCAACATAATCCGATAGCATATTTCAATTCCCTGAACGATGTTTCGATGCCCCATCGCATTGCATAAACCTTCTTTATTTCTTCTACTGGAAAATCTTCCTTTGGAAGATTGGTAATTATACTTTCATACGAATCTTCTGAAATGGCAAACCTTACTACTCTAAAATTCAACGTATAAAATTTTTTGTCATATAAATCCAGATAGTCAAATGGACTGGATTTTGCAATAAATTTAAATTTTTTGGGTTTAGCTTTCACATCTTTTGTCTGTTTTCGGGTTAATATAAGTTGCATGTCGTGGTCAAACTCATTTTCATCAGGAAGGTCAAAACTTCCTGTCATGCTTCCCCCACCGCCATCCTTTACACGAATCAGATAATACATTCCTTTTTCTTGGACATGCGCAAAAATATTATATGTTTCATATCCTCTGTCTGCGATAAAAATTGTTTTTTTCTCTCCTTTATAACGGTCAATCATTTGTGTCATTGCCAATGATTCGTTTTCTAGCCTTGCAGGTTGTATCACAAGATCAATATATCGCTTCTCGCACAGGTCGAAAAGAGCATTCAGATGAATCTGATGAAATCCCCGATCAGTTGGTTGAGACTGAAAATAAGTGCCTGCATCATTTGGATTACGGGCAATGTTCAAATCTGAGCCATCACAAGCTAATAGTTGATAATCCTTATACTTTTTTTCGAATGAGAAACAAGAATTAAATTCATAAAACAAAAACTGGAATGCCTCCAGAAGTAGTTTGTTTCTCTGTTGACAGAACGCTGAAGCAGACGGGGTATCGACAGAGAACTGGAAATAATCCAGCAATTCTTTTTTTTAGCTTCCACTTTCCATAGAAAGAAGAAATTGAATTGTAGATACAAAATCAAGTTTTCTGTTCCGTGAAAAATCAACTTCTGGATTTTTTGAAAACAACCATGGGGCGATCGCCATTTTATGGATTAAAGATGACAATTTGTTTTTTACATGTTCCGCAAATATCATAAGCGTTACCTCCAAAATGTAATACATTTAAGTGGCTTCGCCGCAAATTTTTCTATATTTGTCAAGGATTTTTTACAAAAAAGAGCAGGGTATATATTTTTATATACCTTGCTCTGCAAGAGGCTGCCGACTCAATGTCTTAACTAAATGACATTGCCTTTCTTTCTGCCTCTTTTTATTTTGCCTTCTTCTATTTTATCCCAGAACTTCTATTTTTCTCTGTTAAACGTTTGTAAAATCTGATATTCTTTACATAAGAGAGAGTTTATCAACTTGATTATTTTAAGAGTAAGGGGATTATTATGACACAAAAACAACCGATAAATCAGATTACCGAGGGTGTGATCTGGAAACAACTTCTATTGTTCTTCTTTCCGATTTTGCTCGGAACCTTTTTTCAACAACTATACAACACCATTGATACTGTCATTGTCGGACAATTTGTCGGAAAAGCAGCACTTGCCAGTGTGGGCGGTTCCTCTGCACAGATCGTGGCTCTGATCGTGGGCTTTTTTACCGGTCTGTCTTCGGGTGCTTCTGTTTTGATCGCCCAGTACTTCGGTGCGAGAAATGAACATGCTGCCAGTGACGGACTTCACAATGCCTATGCAATCTCCATCGTGGGAGGAATCCTGCTCGGAATCATCGGATTTTTCGCTACACCATCTATGCTCCGACTGATGAACACCCCCGATGAGATCATGCAGGACTCCGTGATCTATCTCCGGATTTATTTTGCAGGTATTATTTTTGTTTTCCTATATAATATGGGTTCCAGTATTCTGCGCGCCGTGGGAGATTCCAAACGTCCGCTTTATTATCTGATTGCCTGCTGCCTGCTGAACATCATACTTGATGTATTGTTTGTAGTCGCTTTCCACATGGGCGTGCTGGGAGTCGCCGTTGCAACCTTGATCTCCCAGGCATTCAGCGCCCTGCTCGTGACACGCAAGCTTCTTCGTTCGGAGGGAATGTTAAAGCTTTCCTTCTCCCGCATCCGGTTCCACGGATCGGTCCTGAAAAATCAGTTGAAGCTTGGACTTCCTACCGGATTCGAAGCAATCCTGTTTGCCATTACCAATATCGCCATTCAATCCGCAGTCAACACCTTTGGAACAGATACTTCTGCCGCCTGGTCTGCCTACGGAAAACTGGATGCGATCTTCTGGATGGTAAGCACTGCCTTTGGAATCTCCATCACTACTTTTGTGGGTCAGAACTACGGCGCCGGAAAACTGGACCGGATCCGCAAGAGTACCCGTGTCTGCCTGATCATGGACGCACTGATATCCGCTGTATTGGTTATTTTCCTGATCGCAGCCAGAAAAATTTTGTTCAGCCTGTTTACAAATGATGAGACCGTCATCCAGATCGGATGTGAGATGCTTGTCCTGATCACTCCCTGGTACATTGTATATGTATTCATCGAAGTACTTGCCGGTGCACTGCGCGGAGTCGGTGATGTCATCGTGCCGGTGATCATCACGCTGCTTGGTATCTGCGTGATGCGAATCGCCTGGCTGATCGGCGTGCTGAAGATTTCTCCGACAATTTCTGCGATCATCTTCAGCTATCCGGTCACCTGGCTTTTGACAGCACTGTTTTTTATTGGGTATTATCTGTATAAACAGAAAAAGTTTTCCTGATTTTTCTACTTCATCCGAAAAATCGGACTGATCTTCTTATAGATTAAAAATACGATCAATGACACCAGCACACCTTTCAGAAGATTAAACGGTGTCACTGCAAACAGGATCAGTGTTGAGACACTTGTAATCTTTGCATTGATCGCTGTTCCCATCTCTACCAGAGCATTCAGCGGCATTCCAAATGCTTTGGCATACACCGGAAGCAATACATATGCATTCATCAGTCCTCCGATCACCGTCATCAATACCGTGCCTGATGCCATACCGATCAACGCACCTGTTCTTGTATGCTTTTTATGGTAGATCAATCCTGCCGGCACAATAAATGCACATCCGATCAGAAAGTTGGCTACCTCTCCAACTCCCGCTGTCTGAGTTCCGCTGATAACAATATGCAGCAGATTTTTGATCAGCTCAATTCCCACACCCGCAAGCGGTCCCATTGTAAAACATCCAATCAGAACCGGTACTTCACTGAAATCAATCTTGTAAAATGTGGGTGCAAACGGAAGCGGAATGTCGAATGTCATCAACACCACTGCAACTGCGGAAAGCATTCCGACAAGCGCCAGTGTTCTTGCACCTATTTTCTGTGTACTCTTCTCTGCTGTGTTTGTTTGTGTACTCATGTTTTTTCTCTCCTTCAAAATACATCAAAATTTTGATAAAGAAAGAAAACCTTCCGGATTGTGTGCCAAGACAAAAACAGACCCCGGATCAAAAAATCCAGGGTCTCTCTCTTGCCTTTTTGCACATACATCTTCTTTCATCCAGACTTTACTGTTGGTACCGGAATTTCTGATCTGCAGATCACCGGTTCAGCCATCCTCCACTCTTAGCAGAAAACAGGTCGCGGACTTTACCGCCAGTTGGGACTTACACCCGACCCCGAAGATTTATTTCTTATCTGCACCCCATTATAGTGCTTTCTGGCATGCAATTCAAGTAATTTCTGTAAATTTGATTATTTTCTGTTCGTACTCACGTTTTTATCGTATATGATCGCCAGCCCTTTTAACAGAAGGTCATCATCCAATGTAATTTCCCGTTTACAATGAGGTACTATTTTTTTCGCAAGTCCACCGGTTGCCACTACAGTTGCTTTTTCTCCGAGAGCTTCTTCCATACGATCAATAATGCCATCCATTGCCGATGCACTACTGTAGATTACGCCGCTCTTCATACAGTCTACCGTATTTTTCCCGATGATCTGTTTCGGTGCTTCCAGACTGATCCCGCTCAACTGAGATGCATTTGCAGTCAGAGAATCCACGGACACCTGAATTCCCGGATAGATCATCCCGCCGATATAGTCTTTGTTTTTATCGATCACACAAACTGTATTGGCCGTACCCAGATCAAAAATGATCAACGGTACCGGATACTGTGCCACACCTGCAACAGCTCCCACAATCAGATCGCTTCCCACTGAAGAAGGGTTGTCCATCCGGATATTCAGTCCGGTCTTTACTCCGGCTCCCACGACCATTACATTTTTTTTCAAAATTTTTTCCAGCGCCAGTTTCGCTGCATTGGTCACCTGTGGTACAACCGAGGAAATAATTCCCCCCTCGATCTGCTCCACATCAATATGATAAATATCCAGAACTGTCTTAATGTCGATCGCATACTCGATTTCTGTTTTCTGATGAACGGTTGAGAGCCTTTCTACAAACAGACACTCCTTGTTCTGAATACATCCGATCACTATATTTGTATTTCCGATATCAATCGCTAAAACCATGTGTAAATCCCAGTCTTTCTTTCATATTTTTCTTCATCAGCGTTCTTCCGATCAATGCCGTGAGCACTCCTGCAACAATCGCCTCCGGAACTCCGTTGATTCCGATGATCGACAGAATAAATCCATAAACCGCTTTCACCGCAACTCCATTTGCCGCCGCATACGTATCCTTAAAAAACAGATAAATCAAATTCATAACCAACAATGTATTTGTCAGTGAACCGCCTACTC
>OHAC01001614.1_pt1 | contig 20235 bp, 9 predicted proteins | sample 1577051 | NCBI WGS metagenome assembly OHAC01 (sample SAMEA3541499, study PRJEB24748) | human gut metagenome | biome: human gut; feature: human-associated habitat; material: faeces | place: China | collected 2012 | reverse complement strand
AGCCAGTAAAAATGCCGGTCAGGCATTTTCTACGCCGCGACTATCTTCACATTTTCTTTTCTATATAAATTTCTGGTTTTCGTTTCTTTTTTCGTCTACACGAAATCTACAAAAAGTATTTATTTTGTTAAAATTGTGAGGATTTTATTGGAACGTGCTACGAATGCAGTCATTTCCTCAGGTTTTAATGGATGGTTTGCCAGGCGGGCAAGGTCATAAAGCTGCTGGCAAATCGTTGTACTATTTTCGCTTTCGTCATTATTTAAAACATACTGCACAAGGTTATTGTTCATGTTAAGAACAAGAGTCTCGCCTTCAGCGCCAAGTCCGGTAGAACTATTGCTCATTCCGTACATTTCCATCATTTCAGACATACGTCTTGTCTGCTCGGAAACAGTGATCATGGAAGGTGTATCTGCATTTTTCAGTTTTTCAACTTTTACGATCAGGTTTTCTACACCGGTTGCCTTTTTAAACTTCTCAGAAAGCTTCTCGGTAAGTTCTTTTTCTTCGTTCTCGTCAATGGCTTCTTTGAAGTTGTCAGTAAGTTCAGAGTCGATACGGAGGAATTTTACTTCCGGATTTCTCTGCTCCAAATGAGTGATAAATGTTGTATCAATCTGGTGAGTCAGATAAATGGCATCCATTTCCTGCTCTTTAAACATATTGATGTACTGAGACTGTGCAACTTCGTCTGTGATATAGAAGACGTTATTCTCGTATTTTTCTTTGCCGGCTTCAAGGTAGTCCGGAAGAGTGACATATTTGCCTTCCATGTTCTTGAAGATGATGTAATCTTTCATCTTGTCATTGAACTTCTCATCGCGGATGCAGCCAAATTTAATGAACGGGCTGATATCATCCCAGTATTTTTCATAATTTTCGCGGTCTGTCTTACACATACCGGAAAGCTTTTCTGCTACTTTCTTTGTAATGTAATTAGAAATCTTCTTAACAAATCCGTCATTCTGTAATGCGCTTCTTGATACATTCAGTGGAAGGTCAGGACAGTCAATACATCCTTTTAATAATAAGAGGTACTCAGGGATTACTTCCTTAATGTTATCTGCGATAAATACCTGATTGTTATATAACTTGATTTTTCCCTCGATCGTATCGTACTTTGTATTGATCTTAGGGAAATAAAGAATACCTTTTAAGTTAAATGGATAATCCATGTTCAGATGAATCCAGAATAAAGGCTCCTTATAATCGTGGAATACATCACGATAAAATTCTTTATATTCTTCATCGGTACAGTCATTAGGATGCTTGGTCCATAATGGATGAATCTGGTTGATTGGCTTAGGAGTATCCTCTTCCTCCTCTTCCTCAAGAGTTACTTCGGAGTCTCCATCTTCTTCTGTACCGTCTTCTTTAGAGTCAGCATCTTTTGCTTCTACATCAATTACCTTTTCTTCAGCAGACTTCTTCGCAGCTTCTTCTGCCTTCTTCTCTTCCTCTTCCTCATTTACAAAGTAAATCTCAACCGGCATGAAAGAGCAGTACTTATCAAGAATTTCACGACAACGGAACTCGTTACAGAATTCGTAACTGTCATCATTGAGATACAATGTGATTACGGTACCACGTTCTGCCTTATCGCCCTCTTCCATATCAAACTCTGTGCCGCCATCACATTCCCAGTGAACTGGTGCAGCACCTTCTTTATAAGAAAGGGTATCGATAGTAACCTTATCAGCAACCATAAATGCAGAGTAGAAACCAAGACCGAAATGACCGATGATCTGCTCATCGCTCGCCTTATCTTTATATTGTTCCATAAAAGCAGCGGCACCAGAAAAAGCAATCTGGTTAATGTATTCATCTACTTCCTCTTCCGTCATACCGATACCATTATCGATAAAAGTGAGTGTCTTATCGGTAGGGTTAATACGAACTTCTACCTTATACTTCTCATCATCTGCCTCTTCAAACTCACCCATAACAGCAAGCTTCTTAAGCTTTGTAACCGCATCGCATCCGTTGCTCACTAATTCGCGGATAAAAATATCGTGGTCAGAATAGAGCCACTTCTTTATGATAGGAAAAATATTTTCACTGTTAATTGATAAACTTCCCTGTTTAGCCATAATAAACATCTCCTTAAAATTAATTATATAAAAGTAGACAAATATTTATAGAATATCGTCTTTGTATTTTTATCAATACCATTCTTATACTAATACCACGAAACCGGAATGTCAAGGGAAAATTAGCACTCAATTAAAAAGAGTGCTAACAACTTTGCTGTTTTACATCATTACGCTCATGTTTGCAACATATTTGCCATGGATGTACAAACTTTAGGCTACTGTTGGAAATTTATGTCGAAACGTGCTATAATTTCACCATTAGTGACAATACTTAAGATACTACTTAAAATAATACTTAAAAAATAATACTTAAATAGAAAGAGAGAAGAGGAATGAATCAGAGTTTAATGACAGAATTTAAGGAAGACTTAAAAGATTTTAGAGAGATGACTGGGAAGTTTTATGCGAAGGAAGTTAGTATAAAGGATTATAAAGGGTTTTCCGGTGGATTTGGAAGTTACGCCCAAAGGGGAGGAGAGGCGAGTATGCTTCGTCTTCGTATGCCGGGTGGAAGAATTACAAAGGAAAAGTTAAAGTTTTTAGTAGATGCGATCGCTGCTTATGATGTCAGAAGAGTACATCTTACAACCTGCCAGACAGTGCAGTTCCATGATCTTGGTATGAAGGCGGTTTGTGACATTATGGAACGGGCGATGGAAGTCGGCATCATTACTCGTGGTGGTGGTGGAGATTTTCCAAGAAATGTGATGGTATCCCCTCTGTCTGGTGTAGAGCAGGGAGAGTATTTTGATGTGCTTCCTTATGCGGAAAGAGCAGGAGATTACCTGATGGGAATGATTAAAACGGTAAAACTGCCTAGAAAGCTAAAGGTAGGATTTTCAAATTCTCCGGCAAATGTGACGCATGCGACATTTCGTGATCTTGGTTTTATTGCAAAAGAAAATGGGTTGTTTGATGTGTACAGTGCCGGTGGACTTGGAAATAATTACAAGATGGGTGTAAAAGTAGCAGAAAATGTGAAGCCGGAAGAGGTTCTTTATTATGTAGAGGCGATGGTTCGTACCTTTACTACTTACGGGAATTATGAAAGCCGGGCAAAGTCAAGAACAAGATATATGCAGGAAACATTGGGAGTAGAAGGGTATAAAAAAGCCTATCAGGAAAAGCTTCTTGAAGTAAAAGCCGAGTTTAAAAATTCTCTTCTTATAAAAGAAAGTTCAGTGTCAGCAGAACAAGAAAGCAATACAGAAGAAAGCGTAGTAAATATAAAAGAACAGGAAAGTCAGTTAAAAAATGTGGCAGCATACCCGCAGACAGAAAGCGCATCAGAACGCGTGATTACGCAGAAACAAGCAGGGCTTTATGCAGTTGCCTATCATCCGGTTGGTGGAATGGTTCCAGCGCAGAAGTTTGAGGAAATCTACGAAGGAATCAAGAATGCAGCGAAGGCAGAAGTTCGTGTCGCACCCGATGAGACCTTGTATATCATTAATCTGAACGCACAGCAGGCAGAAAAAATACATAAGATCACAGCAGACGGTGCAAAGAATCTTTTTGAGACCTCAGTATCCTGTATCGGAAGTACAGTCTGTCAGATTGGATTAAGAGATTCCCAGGGCTTACTTGCAAGCATTGTAGAAGCGGTGGAGCCATATCATTTTGCAGATGGTGTACTGCCAAGAATCCATATATCCGGCTGCCCATCTTCCTGTGGAACACACCAGATTGGAAAACTGGGCTTTCGTGGAGCATCAAAGAGTGTGAATGGAAAAGCAGAGCCGGCATTTGCATTTTATGTTAACGGACAGGATACACAGGGGGAAGAAAGATTTGGAGAAGAGTGGGGTGTTATGCTTGCTACAGATATACCAAAGTTTTTTGTAGAGCTTGGTACAGTTATTTCAGATGAAAAAGTCAGTTATGAACAATGGTATAAGAAGAATATGGATACTTTAAAGAATATTGTGGAGCCATATCTTCAGAAGTAAAGAAGCAAATTAAATAAATTGGAAAATGTAACTGAAACGATATGAGTGCAAAATAATGACACAATCTTGAAGTATTTTTGAATTACAAACGTGTATAATACCTCTGAAATGTTGGAATATTATTGCAAAAACATGTAAAAATATAAACAATTTATAAAAATGATATTGTAGTTGGAAAAATGGGTTCTTTATGATAAAATAATAGAAAGCTGGTGGGAGGACCATAAAATATGATGGCTCTTTCATCTATCGCGAACGCTGCCATTTGCAGGATAAACTTTTGACATAAAGCAGGGCAGTACACAATAGAATAATATAGGGATGGATGTAACAGTAACAGTAAGAGGACGAATGTGGGGTTCGGATTCTTGCAGATATATGCGGAAGATATCCAGAATATGTTTTTTGGGAATGCATACTTTAAAATGTTTTAATTCAGATTAGAGAGTAATGGTAATTGAGGACAGCAATTCAGAACATAGAACGATCTAAGAGAAAGCGGGGAAAACATTATGAAGAAAGTAAAGGACAGCCAGAAACGATGGAAGCAGCTTGTTACGATGTTATTAGTTGCAGCATTATTGGTGACAGGTACACCAGATGTTGTTGGATTTGCTTCTGAAGGGGCACAGGAGCAAGTTACAGCTGCAGCGGAACAATCACAGAAAACCCAGGAGAAAGCACAGAAAGAGTCAGTACAGGAAGAAACTGCACAGAAAGAAGCTGTGCAAGATCATGAGCAGATGTCGGAGGAGGCTGGTGGACAGCAGAGTTCATCCAGTCATTCAGACACAGCAGTGAAAGAAGAGAATACAGAAAAAGAAAGAAGTGCCGCAGGTACGACGGAGCGTTCTGAGACTGAGGAGTCATGGAACAATAAGCAAAAGAATGAGGTCGTATCTGGGGCTAAAAGTGTTGCTCCTTCTACCTCTAAAGTAAGAGAACCGGACAAAAATGAAGAGAAAAAAGAGAAAGAAGAGAAGGATACAAAGACAGAGTACATATATAAAAGCACATCTATGCATGCAAAGGTAACATTAAAAGATGCGGAGGCTCTTTCTGATCATGCAGAATTATATGTAAAACAGAAAAAAATAGAGAATAAGATAAAGAACCAGATTATGAATAAGGCAGTCGGTGAGGAGAACAAGCAGCTTGTAGACTCTTTAAAAGCCTATGATTTTTCTTTTATCTTAAGCGGAGAGAGAGTCGATCCATCTGAAAGTATGCAGGTAACTCTTTCTAATCTCGGAATCAAAAATACACAGAACACACTTATTTACCAGATGGAGGAAGACGGACAGGTTAAGAAGGTTGATGCAGTAAAGACAGGCAGTGATGCGATGCAGTTTATGACAAAGAGACTTGCTTCCTATGTTATTCTTGCTTACACGACCGTATCTGATATAAAAGGTAATGATATTACAACTTTATATCCGGCAATGATCACAGCGGCACAGACACAGATTCAGAGTAAGGAAAACGGAAATGTTCCGATAGAATTCTGGACACGTTCCAAGACTCCGCTTGTATTGAAAGATAAAACAGGGAAGAAGGCGCTGGAATGGACATGGAGTGATATCGCGGATATTGATCTTTCTCTTGAGAATGACAGCCAGGTATGGAACGGTTCTCGTTCTTATGGTAAGCACATAGCCACGTCTTTAAAGAACGGCAGAGTAACGGCAAAGGATGGAAAGTTATATGATTCTGCCCTGTGGAAGAACGAAGGAAAAGCAGGGAAAGATACAACAATCACTCGCATTCGTGGAGAATTTACGATAACAGATAAGAACAGAAGTAAGTATGCATATACATTAAAGACAGTCACAGACAGTGAGAATATCTATGCAAAGGATAACATGTTTGTCTTTGTTTATCCCAAAGATACAGAGCTGACAGATAATAATTACATGGATTATCTTGCATTCTGGACAGGAGCTTCAGCGGATGCCGGCACCTTCCACGAAAGGACTGCTGCGCATTATACACAGCGAACATCAGCTAAGGGTCTATCCATTCTTACAGACGGATGGCATATGACAACAGTCTGCAATAATGCAGGGAGCATTATCGCAAATACAGATGCGAATGATTATTACATAGACGTAATTAGTACAACAGACAGCAGTACCGGCGGTATGTACCGATTTACATTGGTAAAAGATACCGAAGGCGGCGAGATAGCAAAAGATCTGGATGGAACATCAAAAACAAAGGAGACACAAAGTACTGAGCAGACAGCAAAAGCAACTTCTATAATACGGGAATATAAGAGTGATGAGATCAATGTGACGGTTACAACAGAGAACGAAACAGATCTGCCGGAAGATGCAAAGTTACAGGTAACAGCAATTGAAAAGGATAATAAAAATACAGCAGAGAAATATGAAGATGTGAAACAGCAGCTTATAGATAAAACCACAGATAAGAGTTATAGTATTGCAGGTTTTCTTGCTTATGATATTTCATTTGTTGATAACAATGGAAACAAGATTGAGCCAAATGGCAAAGTACAGGTTTCCATAGAATATAATAAGACAGCTATACCAGAAGAACTTAAAAATGATAAAAACTTAGCCAATACAGCAGTTACAGTAATGCATCTTGAAGAAGATGAAGAAGGCAAAGTAAAAAATATTGTAGATATGTCTAAAAATAAGCAGTTAAAAGATATTCAAACTAATGATGATAAGGAAGTAAAAACTGTTGAATTTGAGACAGAAAGTTTTTCTACATTTACAATTACATGGACTTCAAATACCAGCGTTAATACAGAAGTGAATATTGTTAGTGAAAGCGGAGAAATAATTGAATTACAAGATTCCGCATTAAGTAATTTAGAAGTTCCGGAAGGTACCTTTAATATTTCAAGTATAACATCTGATGATAAGTATAATAAGTATTGTGAATTGACGGATAAGAGCGGTAAAAAGTATCAATTTGATAAAGCAGTCGTTTTGGATAACGATAAAACTTATAATAGAAATAATGGAACACAGATTTCTTCATTAAATTTACATAATAATAGTGTTTGGTACCAGAGTCAATCTGGAAGTGAATGGGAATATCTGGATAATAAAAAAGTATATTTTGTTTATACAGAAATGTTATCAGAAGTTGAAACGGTAGATAGTGCTTCTAAAGGAATCAAGATTAAGATGATAGACTTAGCATCAAGCTCGCAAAATGCCTCTCTTATAAATGGAAACACTTCGATTAGTTTAGGTGGCGGTTACGGTAATGGAACTATTAAAAAGAACTTGCTGGAAAGACGTTTGGGGACAGATGGTTATCCGATAGCAAAAAATGGTGCAAAAAGTCTGTCTGGCTTATTTAGTGGGGCAACAGAAACAAACAACTTATTTATCAAGAGTATCTATGCTAATACAGGATACTATGAATACAGTAGTTTTGAAAATTATGCCTATTTAGATACCAGCAGTTCGGGTTCAACAAAGGATTTTAAGGTATATAAGCAGATAGGAACACCTACAAATGAGGATAAGTATTTTTATAAACGTGGTAATTTCATGCCGTATAATTCCATCAGTGCTGGCCGTTTTTCAACCAATAAAAATTTGTATGATGAAGACGGAAAGGCCTTGACAGATACTGCTCCAAGAAAAGAAGAAAAGTTATATCTGGTAAACGGAACTCCAAATTACTACTTTGGAATGGAAGTATCCGCCAACTTTGTTCAGCAGAAGAATGGACAGGTCACACAAAATGGAAAAAAAGAGCCAATGGTCTATGAATTCAACGGCGATGATGATATGTGGGTTTTTATAGATGGGATATTAGTTCTTGACATTGGTGGTATTCACGATGCACATTCCGGTAAGATTAACTTTGCAACTGGTGTAGTTTCATGGAAAGATTGTGTGACAGGTGAAACACCAGTGGAATCTACTACCACGATTAAGGAATTATTTAAAGAGGTAGGTTACTTCCCAGATGGAACTGTATGGGATGATAATAAAGTTAGTGATTATTTCAAAGGAGATACTTTCAAAGATTATTCCAGCCATACGATGCGTATGTTTTACTTTGAGAGAGGCGCAGGTGCTTCTAATCTTCATATGAAGTTTAATCTTCCGGTTGTTCCAGATGGTTCAATTGAAGTAAAGAAAGAACTTTCTAACACAGATAAAGAAAAGTATGCGAATGTTCTGTTTAAATTTAAAGTATATGCACAGAAAGTTAAAGAAGATGGAACATTTGAGGATAGCTATGAGGTATTAACAACAAAAGCAAAGATGGCGGATGGTACTGCTGTAACTTTCGATGATGATGGAGCATTTTATTTAAAACCAGGGCAAAAAGCGACATTTTCTGGATTAAAGGATAATCAAAAATATTATGTTGAGGAAATCGGTGTAAAGTCAGAAGAGTACGATGACATAAAAATTAATGATGTCACTTATAGAGAGTATAAGGAGAATGAATCTGAGAAAGGAAAAGAAGTCAGAGATATCCGTACTTCTAAAGAAGTAGCTGAGAATCGAAGATTAGTTGTATTCACAAATAATTGTTCTGCAGCCAATAAAAGAGAGCTGCGTATAACCAAAGCGATGCAGGAAGGGCAGATGCCAGACGGTACGTTTAGCTTTGAGATCTACTTAACAAGTACGGAAGGAAAATTGGTTCCATATGTAGGCCCATATTATTTATATTGTGTAAATGATAGAGGGGAGAATAAGACGGAGACAATTTACTATAAGAATGAGAATGGAAAATTAAGAGCATTGGAGTCTGGAAAGGTGGAAGCTGCAGGAGATACGAACTCGTCAGGTGAGATTACAGGAATTCCTGTAGGATATACCGTTAGCATAACGCAGATTCTTTCTGGTACAAAGTTTAAGGTTGAAGAAATTAATTTGGATTCTGAGAAATACAAAGTGCCAACGATAACAGTAAGTGGGTGTAAAGATGCGGATACATCTAAGGAGTATACTGCAGCGGGAACGATTGAATTAGGAAAGGATGCTTCTGTACTTGTTACAAATCATAAAAATTATAAAGTGATAAAGGCAGAAAAACAGTGGAAAGATTCTAAAAAATCGGATGGAACAGGAGAGGAGAATTCTGATTTTCCTGATTTAGAAGATGATTTAAAACCAGAAAGCACAATATTAGGATTATATTATCAAAATGCTGCTCAGCCAGAACAAGCGAAACAAGTAAATGCGACAGATTCGACCAATCAATGGACCTGTGAATTTGAAGTTCCAGGTAATCATAATCTTTCGGATTATAGAGTAAGAGAGGTTGTGAAAAAAGGGGAAAATAATTACAATCTAGTAGATAGCGAAGAATATATTAAGCTTGGAGATTATATTTATCAGGTAACTTATTCAGAAAAAACGGAGACTACGGAAGGAATAGAAGAAAAGACCGTTTCGGTTGTTAACACATTACAAAGAGGAAGTATCGAAATCACAAAGAATAATGCCAATAAAGAAAAACTTGGTGGTGCAGAATTTAAGATAACAGGACCAGGTAATTATGAACAAACTGTTACGACACCATCAGGAGGAGAGAATAAAGGTGTTATCACTATTTCTGACTTACTTCCAGGAGAATATGTAATAACAGAAACAAAGGCGCCAGCAAATTATAACTTATTAGTGAATCCAATTACTGCTGTAGTAGGAACGACAGAGGGAGAAAGTACAAACTCTGGATATACAGTAGTAGGAGATGAGAATACATATTATTATGATTTGAAAATGGAGATAACCAACAACAAACTCTTCGATATGCCAGCAGCCGGCGGAGGCTTCCGCGCTACAATCTTCGGTGTTGTGATAATGATCATAGCCGGAGGCTGGTATGGTATTCGTAAGAGAAAAAGAACCATATAAACCTTTACATCATCTTTGATTTTAATATAATGGGGCTCATCTGCCCCATATATATAAAGAATGCCAGGACATTCTTGAATTCAGAAAATAACAAAGAAAGCGGGGAACGAATATGAAGAAGTTATGGAAGAAATTATTAGCAATTACAACAGCAGTGATGATGGTGATTATATTGCTTCCGGCGATGGCAAATGCCGATGTAGCGAGTGGAAAAGGAACAGTAGAAATTATAAAGAATGGTGAAACTGAAAGCGAATATCTATCAGATGCAAAATTTTCTTTTTATAAAATTGCATCTATTACGAACACAGAAGGAAAAGACTGGAAGTATACGGTAGAAAGTGATTATAAAAAGGTATTAGATGATGATGGAACAGCTAAGAATTTAAATAACCTTCCATCTTCTGTATGGGAATCTAAGATTGATGATTTAGCTGATATTACGAATGTTGTTGCAACAGCAACCAGTGCACCTTCTAATAAAGATAATAACGGTTCTACAGGAAAAACAGAACTTCCATTAGGTGTCTATCTTGTAAAAGAAACAGAAACTCCAGAGAACTATGTGGCAAGTAAACCATTTATTGTATCTGTACCATCAACAAATAATTATGATAAAAATAATACTGAAGAAAATGCAGAAGGCACAAGTTTTGTTTATGATATCGTAGCGCAGCCAAAGAATAGCAAGATGTCTGTAGAAAAGGAAATTATTACTACAGATAAGACAGCACATATTGGTGGATACGTTGAATATAAGATTAAGACACAGATTCCAAAGTATGGAACAGAGTATAAAGATCCTATATTTAATATTTATGATAAAATGAGTGATGGATTATCTTTTGTAAATGATGGATCTCATACATTGAAAGTAACTGTAGGAACTACAGAAATTAATGAAGGTACAGGTACTTATGAATTAGTTAGAACAGGATTAAGAGATAAAACATTTGAGATTCGCTTTAAAAAAGCTTTCTTAGAAAACAAAGATTATCAAGGTAAAAATGTTGAAGTAACTTACTATGCACAGGTAAATGAAAATGCAGTATATATTAATACAAATACAGCAGGTATTACCTATCAAAATAAACCAGGCGAGACAGTTGATTCTGCTACAACAGAGAAAAAGGTTTACACCTATGGCATTGACTTGACTAAGACTGGTGATAAAACAACAGATAGCGATGGTTTAGATGGAGCAAACTTTACCTTAACAGCAATAAATGGTCAGATGATTAATCTTATGGTTAATGGTACTAAAGTCGAGATTAATGGAGAGACAACAAAAGAATTTGAAACAATAACAGTAGAAAAAAATAAAGGTAAATTAATTATTAAAGGCTTGAAGGCTGGTACCTATACTTTACAGGAAACAAAATCTCCAAAAGGATATAGTCTGGCGAAAAACCCTATCACAATCGTAATTACAGCTAATGAAGATGGAAGTTTAAAAGATGCAACTGTAGATGGAACTTCAGTTAAAGAAAAGGTGGAAAATGGTATGGTTCCAGTTGGTCTTGAAAACAAGAGCGGTTTCAACCTCCCAGCAACCGGTGGTATGGGTACTTATCTTTTCACGATTGGCGGTCTTGTAATTATGGCAGGTGCAGTACTTCTTCTTATTACTTCTAAGAAAAAAAGAGCATAATAACGGGAGAGCTTAAGAAGTCTTGAAAAAAGAAGAAGGCAAGACATATTAATTAAGGTAAAATATAGTAAGTTGTCTTTAGATAATGATAATGCCGAAAGGTAGCTTATGGGGAAGTCTCATATGACTTCCCCATGATTACAACAAGGTGGGAACAGGATGAAACAAAAGATTATAAATATAGCATTATGCCTGTTCTTTTTGGCAGGATTAAGTATTACGCTGTATCCAGTGTTTAGTGACTGGTATATTAGTCGGCATCAGGGGCAGGTGGTTGATAATTATGATAAGAAAGCAGCACAGATGTCGCAAAAAGAAATTAATAAGTCACTGGAGAAGGCAAGAGAATATAATAGGAAGCTTCTTGGGAATGTTGTGTTGACAGATCCATTTGATCCAGATGCAGTGGAGAGGCAGAATGAAGATTACGATAATTTGTTAAATATCGCAGGTGATGGTGTCATGGGAGCGGTAGAGATACCGTCCATTGACGTGTACCTGCCAATTTATCATGGAACAGATAGTAAGGCATTAGAAAAAGGAGCAGGACATCTTGAAAATAGTTCTCTTCCTGTAGGAGGAAAGGGAACCCATTCAATTATTTCGGCACATACCGGTTTGCCGTCTGCAAAAATGTTTGATAATATCACAGAAGTAAAGGAAGGGGACATCTTTTACATCCATGTATTAAATCGCATACTGGCTTATGAAGTGAATCAGATTAAGGTTGTTTTGCCGGAAAATATATCTGATCTGTTAATTAATAGAAATAAAGACTATGTAACATTAGTAACATGTACTCCATACGGAATTAACAGTCACAGACTTCTTGTACGCGGAGAGAGAGTTCCGTATAAGGAAACAAAAAAGAAGGAAAAAACAAAGAAAAAAAGTAATTCTATGTGGAAAGCGTATGCTCTTGTAATCGTACTTGCAGTTGTTTTAATAATTTTATTATGGTATTACTTCCACATAAAATCAAGCTCGAAAAAGAAGCAAAGGAAAAAGAAACAAAGGAAAAAACAGGTTAGGCGAAATGAAAAGTAAGATATTAGGAATGCTGATCATCCTGCTTTTTGCAGCAGGATATGTCACATTGAATTATCCGGTATTTGGGACATTATATAATCAGATTCATGAGGGAAAAGTCATTGAGTCTTACGATCATACTGTTCATACGATGGATAAAGAAAGACGTAAGAAGTATTTGGAAGAAGCACAGGCGTATAATATAATGTTAGCCAAGGAGAATCCGCAGCTTTTGGATGCATTTTCGCAGGAGACAAAGAAGTCAGACAGTGTATATAATCGCGTATTGAATATGGAAGAAAGCGGTGTTATGGGAGCGTTGGAGATTCCTAAGATTTCTCTTTATCTTCCGGTTTATCATGGGACATCACAGGAAGTATTGGAAAAAGGAATCGGACATCTGGAAGGTTCTTCCATGCCCATTGGTGGAAAGAATACGCATGCGGTTTTAACAGGGCATCGGGGATTGCCGAGTGCAGAACTTTTTTCTAATTTAGATCAGTTGGAAAGAGATGATGAATTTTATATTCATATCCTCGGAGAAACATTAGCATACAAAGTGTTTCATGTAGAAACAGTGAAGCCGGAAGAAACAGGACATCTTGCGATTGCGAGAGGCAGGGACAGGATAACGTTAGTAACCTGCACGCCTTATGGGATTAACACCCACCGCTTATTAGTTCATGCAAAGAGAGTACCTTACAAAGAAAAGGAGAATACGAATTTCCAGAAGGATACTTTATGGAAGTGGCTGATGAAGCAGAAAGTATTTTTGATTTCTACGGATGTATTAGTATTTTTTATTATTTACTTCCTGATTCGCTGTTTTTGGCAAAGAAATGTGAAGAAGCGCAGGCGGAAGAAGAATATAACATAAAGTAATCATCATTAAAGGAGGCAAAAGAATGAAAGCAAACTTGAGGAAGAAGTGCTGTAGATATCTTATAACATTTTTATCTGCGATTGCAGTAACAGCCGGTCTGTTGATTCCGGCTCAGATTAAAGCGGCAGATAGTTACGATAAAGACAAAAAAGGAAGTATCACAATTAATTTAGATGATGTAAAGTTAGATGACACAGTAACGAACAAAGAAGGGGTATCGGTTAGTGTGTATCAGATTGCATCTATCAATCATAATGGAATAAATATTTCTTTTGATATTAATAGTTCCTTATCGTCTACGGGTGTGGATATGAATGATATTACGACAAGTGATAAGAATTTAAATGCAGCCAAAAAGCTTTCAGCAACAATTGGAAAGTCCGGTATTACAGCAACAACAAAGAAGACAGACAGGAATGGTAAAGTGAGTTTTACAAATCTGCCACAGGGAATGTATCTTGTGGAAGAAGCGGATGGAGCTTCTTATGGAACATTTTCTCCGTTCTTAGTTGCGATTCCATATATGGAAGATGGAGAAAACTGGATTTATGATGTGGTAACTTATACGAAAGGTGTAAGCAATAAACAGGGATCTTTGGAAGTGACGAAGTATTTAGCTTATATGAATCCGGACACAGGGAAGCTTCTTTATCTGCAGGCACCTGATGCAAGCTGTTATGTTGGTTTGTTCTGTGATTCGGACGGAACGATTCCGTGTCGTAAAGATTATGTGAAAGAATTAAAGTTTAGGGGAACGAGCAGTTCGACAGTAAAGTATGATAATCTTCCAGATGGAACATACTATGTATTTGAAACGGATGAAAATGGAAAACCATATATTATGGGAGATAGTCATACGGATCAGTATGACAGAACATATAAATGCGTGATAGGAGACGGAAAGAATAATTCTACAGATAATAAGATACAGCTTGAGGGGCATCCGAAGGCAAATCTGAAGATTTGTAATATGTTTGCCGAAATTCCGGATGAGTTCTTAGTTGAGGCAGAGCTTTCTATTAAGAAAAATGTCGTAAAGAATGGTCAGCAGACAACAACGAATGATACATTTTATGCATCTGTCTATGAACAGACAGGCACTTCTGATAATTTAAGCCAGACCTTAATCCAGACGGTACAGTTAAAACAGAATGATACAGTAACAGTAGCGCTTCCGGTAGATGCAGATACAAGTAAGACAAAGACATTTGTTATTGAAGAAACAGATGCAAACGGTAATGCGCTTGATTCCGATAATTTTGATTATGAGATCAGTGGAGAGGGTAATGTAGAACTTTCTATGGAGAGTACAGAAGGAAGTATTACTCTTACGAATACGATCAAAGAAGAAGAGAGTGAATCTTCTTCTGAGGAAGAGACAACATCTACGGAGAAAGAAAAAGAAAAGCATACGCCAAATACAACATCAAAGACATCAACTGGTGGAAAGACCGGTGATACAACACCAATCAAGACATGGATTATTATTGGAGTAGTTGCAGTAGCAGTTATTATTTTCCTTATAATAAGAAAAAAGAAAAGTGAATAAAAGTTGAGTTATCCTGTGATATGTGATACAGATAGATAATGTTCCTATATTTTGTCAGGAGTATAATAGAAAAGGGATTGTACTTTTTGGGGTACAATCCTTTTTTGTAAATAAAAGTTTACAAGAATAACGAAGGAAGTTGACATGCATCATTATACTTTTTGTAGTTTTACTACAAAGGGGCGTAAGGAATGATAATAGAAGGGATACAGGCGGCATTTTCCAAACTTCGAAAGTCAGAGCAAAAATATGTTGAGAAGATGGAGAAGAAGACATTAAATCAGAACAAATATTTGGATTTTGGTATGTACATTTGTTCGTATATTTGATATAATCGGAAGCATACTACGATGAAGAGGGAGGTAAGATGCTTCATGGATCATTTTGAATTAGTGTCTGAGTTTGCGCCGACCGGTGATCAGCCGCAGGCAATCGAACAACTGGTAGAAGGGTTTAAAGAAGGGAATCAGTTTGAGACTTTGCTTGGTGTTACCGGTTCCGGTAAGACATTTACTATGGCGAATGTTATTGCACAGTTGAATAAGCCGACGTTGATCTTAGCGCATAATAAGACACTGGCAGCACAGCTTTACAGTGAGTTTAAGGCATTTTTTCCGCATAATGCAGTGGAGTATTTTGTCTCCTATTATGATTATTATCAGCCGGAAGCCTATGTTCCTTCTACAGATACGTATATAGAGAAGGATTCTTCGATTAATGATGAGATTGATAAGCTGCGTCATAGTGCGACAGCGGCTTTGATCGAGCGGAAGGATGTTATTGTTGTTTCTTCTGTTTCCTGTATTTATGGAATCGGTAGTAAGAATGATTATGCGAAGATGATGATCTCACTGCGTCCGGGGATGGAGATTGACAGGGATGAAGTTGTCCGTCGGCTGATTGATATTCAGTATGTACGTAATGAACTTGATTTTAAGAGAGGAAGTTTTCGTGTACGCGGAGATGTACTGGAGGTTGTTCCTGTTTCTACTTTTGAGGATGCGATTCATATTGAATTTTTTGGTGATGAGATTGATCGGATCATGCAGGTAGATGTACTGACAGGTGAGATTAAGGCAAGTCTTAATTTTGCGGCGATTTTCCCGGCTTCTCATTATGTTGTGCCACAGGAGCAGATTGAGCGTGCAGTGAAGACGATTAAGGAAGAACTCGATGAAAGAGTAGAGTATTTTAAGGAGAATGACCAGCTTTTGGAGGCACAGCGGATTTCCGAGCGGACGAACTTTGATATGGAGATGCTGAAGGAGACTGGTTTTTGTTCCGGAATCGAGAATTATTCCAGACATCTTACCGGATTAGAGCCTGGGAAGGCGCCATATACGCTGATCGATTTCTTTGGGGATGACTTCCTTATGATCGTGGATGAGTCCCATATCACGATTCCGCAGGTAAGAGGGATGTATGCCGGGGACCGTTCCAGAAAGCAGACATTAGTTGATTTTGGATTCCGTTTGCCATCTGCTCTTGATAACCGTCCGCTTAATTTTGATGAATTTGAAGAACGAATTGATCAGATGCTATTTGTTTCTGCGACACCGAATGTTTACGAAGGGGAGCATGAGATGCTTCGTGCGGAGCAGATTATCCGTCCGACAGGTCTTCTTGATCCGCCGATCGATGTTCGTCCGGTGGAGGGGCAGATTGATGATCTGATCAGTGAGATTAACAAGGAAGTAGAGAAGAAGCATAAGGTCTTGGTGACTACTTTAACGAAACGGATGGCAGAAGACCTGACTGCCTATATGAAGGAACTCGATATTCGTGTCAAGTATCTACATTCTGATATTGATACGTTAGAGCGAATTGAGATTGTACGAGATCTGCGGATGGATGTATTTGATGTTCTTGTGGGAATCAATCTTTTAAGAGAGGGTCTCGATATTCCGGAAGTGACACTTATCGCGATTCTTGATGCGGATAAAGAGGGATTTTTACGTTCGGAAACATCTCTTGTGCAGACGGTTGGTCGTGCTGCGAGAAACGCAGAAGGTCACGTTATTATGTATGGTGATACGATCACAGATTCTATGCGTGCGGCAATTACAGAGACGAAGCGCCGTCGTGAGATTCAGATGGCCTATAATGAGGAACATGGCATTACTCCGACAACGATTCAGAAGGCGGTACGTGATGTTATCTCAATTACGAATGACAGTGATGATAGCATGGATGGTATTGGTGGAAAGCATACAAAAGATAGTGCTTTAAAGAAAGACAGAGAATCTATGAACCGCAAAGAGCTTACGGAAATGATAGCAAAGCTTACGAAGAAGATGAATAAGGCGGCAGCAGAGCTGAACTTTGAAGAGGCAGCAGAGCTTCGAGATGAACTGAAGAAGTACAAGATCGCACTTAGAGATTATGAGGATTAATAGATTTTTGGTTTTAAGAGAGATACATTTAATAGAGGTGCATTTGAAAGAGATATATCAGATATGAGATGACTCCACCTCTGTAGGTGGAGAGCAAGAAAGCAGGGGCATTCTTGAATTAAGAGAGCTGCATTTGATAAAGAGATATATCTAATTAGGAAAGGATAAAGTGAATGAGTGAAAAGAAGGAGTACATTCGTATTCGAGGGGCGCGGGAGCACAACCTTAAGAATATTAATATAGATATACCAAGGAATGAATTTGTAGTACTGACAGGACTTTCGGGTTCCGGTAAGTCATCCCTGGCATTTGATACGATTTATGCGGAAGGACAGCGGCGATATATGGAGTCCCTTTCTTCTTATGCAAGACAGTTCTTAGGACAGATGGAGAAACCAGATGTAGACGATATTCAGGGGTTATCTCCTGCGATTTCAATCGATCAGAAGTCTACGAACCGGAATCCACGATCTACGGTTGGTACCGTAACGGAAATTTATGATTATTTGAGACTTCTTTATGCAAGAGTTGGAATTCCGCACTGTCCAAAGTGTGGGAAGGTCATTTCCAAGCAGACGGTAGACCAGATTGTAGATATTTTGATGAAGCTTCCGGACAGAACGAAGATTCAGCTGCTGGCACCGATTGTAAGAGGAAGAAAGGGCGAGCATGTCAAGATTTTAAAGGATGCGAAGAAGAGCGGCTATGTGCGTGTTCGCATTGACGGGAATCTTTATGATCTGTCGGAAGAGATTCAGTTAGAGAAGAATAAGAAGCATAATATTGAAATTATCGTAGACCGCCTTATGATAAAGGAAGGAATTGAGAATCGTCTGACAGATTCGATCGAAACAGTAATGAAGCTTACTGGAGGAATTCTTCTTGTTGATGTCGTTGGGAAAGAACAACTGAACTTCAGTCAGAGTTTTTCCTGTCCGGACTGTGGAATCAGTATTGACGAGATTGAACCAAGAAGTTTTTCTTTTAATAATCCGTTTGGTGCCTGTCCGGTCTGTCATGGACTTGGTTTTAAGATGGAATTTGACATTGATCTTATGATTCCAGATAAAAAATTAAGCATCGCAGATGGAGCAATCACAGTGATGGGGTGGCAGTCCTGTACAGATGCCAAGAGTTACACAAGAGCGATTCTTGATGCATTAGCAAAAGAATATCATTTTGATCTAAATACACCATTTTGTGATCTGAGTCAGGAAGCACAGGATGTGATCATTCATGGAACCAATGGTCATGAAGTAAAGGTGTATTATAAAGGAAAGCGCGGAGAAGGTATATATGATGTTGCGTTTGAAGGGCTGATCCGTAACGTGCAGCGCCGCTACAGGGAGAATCATTCGGAACGCCAGAGAGCAGAGTATGAGAACTTTATGACGGTAACACCATGCGATAGTTGTCATGGGCAGCGTTTAAAGCCAGAGTCATTAGCAGTAACAGTAGGAGAGTACAACATCTCTGAGCTTACAAAGCTTTCTGTAAAGCGTTTGATTTCTTATTTTAATGAGATTCAGCTTACCGAAAGACAACAGTTGATCGGAAAGCAGGTATTAAGAGAAATACGTGGACGAATCGGCTTCCTGAATGATGTCGGTCTTGACTATTTAAGCCTTTCCCAGCCAACAGGAACCCTTTCTGGTGGAGAAGCACAGCGAATCCGTCTGGCAACCCAGATTGGTTCCGGACTTGTCGGTGTAGCATATATTCTTGATGAACCAAGTATCGGATTACATCAAAGAGATAATGATAAGCTTATTTCAGCCTTAAAGCGACTGCGTGACCTGGGGAATTCCCTCATTGTCGTAGAACATGATGAAGATACGATGCGAGAAGCAGATTGCATAGTGGACATCGGACCGTTAGCAGGCGAGAACGGTGGAGAGGTCGTTGCAATCGGAACGGCACAGGAACTGATGGATAATCCAAACTCGATTACCGGTGCCTACCTTAGCGGGAAAAAGAAGATTCCGGTTCCGGAAGTACGCAGACAGCCACAAGGCTATCTCACCGTAAAAGGCGCACAGGAAAATAATTTAAAGAATATTGATGTGAAGTTCCCATTGGGCGTATTTACCTGTGTCACAGGAGTCTCCGGCTCTGGAAAGAGTTCCCTTGTCAATGAGATTCTCTATAAGAAGCTTGCCTGTGTATTAAATCGGGCTCGGATTAAGCCAGGTAAACATAAAGAAATCGAAGGAACAGAACAGTTAGATAAGATTATCAATATCGATCAGTCTCCGATCGGTCGTACCCCTCGTTCTAATCCGGCAACCTATACAGGCGTGTTCGATCATATCCGGGAATTATTTGCCATGACAAAAGATGCCAAAGCAAGAGGATACGATAAAGGACGCTTCAGCTTCAATAAAAAGGGAGGCCGCTGTGAAGCCTGTGCCGGTGACGGTATTTTAAAGATTGAAATGCAGTTTCTTCCGGATGTATATGTCCCTTGTGAAGTTTGTCATGGAAAGCGGTATAACAGAGAAACATTAGAAGTAAAGTACAAGGGCAAGAATATCTTTGAAGTATTAGACATGAACGTCGATGAAGCCTGCGAATTCTTTGAGAGCGTACCATCGATTCGAAGAAAGATAGAAACATTACGGGATGTAGGACTCTCTTACATTAAGTTAGGACAGCCATCTACAGAGCTTTCAGGTGGAGAGGCACAGAGAATAAAGCTTGCTACAGAACTTTCAAAAAGAAGTACAGGAAAGACTATATACATTCTTGATGAGCCTACAACAGGACTTCATTTTGCAGATGTCCACAAGCTTGTTGATATACTTCATAAGCTTGCGGA
>OHAC01001604.1_pt1 | contig 20344 bp, 15 predicted proteins | sample 1577051 | NCBI WGS metagenome assembly OHAC01 (sample SAMEA3541499, study PRJEB24748) | human gut metagenome | biome: human gut; feature: human-associated habitat; material: faeces | place: China | collected 2012 | reverse complement strand
ATTCGCAACAGTTGTCGTCCATCCATTCTGGATTCCATCCGGCAGTTTGCTAAAAATTCCGGACATAGAAATTCCAATTTGATGGAGTCCTTTTTCGAGCTGCACATACATTTCCGGAAAGTCTTTGATCAGACTGCTGACTTCTGAAACCAGCCAACTGACAGCAAAGTAGCCCAGCGTCCCCATCAACGCCAGGACTCCGATAATAATCAATGCGGAGCCTAATTTTTTTCTGATCTTCAAACGTTTTTCTAACCAGTTAACAACCGGTGTGGCGATGGATGCAATGATCCATCCAACCACAAACGGCATGAGAAATCCAAGTAATTTCCATCCGATCAGTACAAATCCGACTGTTGCTACTATGCTGAAAAGCAAGCTTACGGCAACTTGCCAGTATGGGCGCTTATTTGTCATCCTCTGCCCCCTCGTCATTTCCATATCCGAGATATTCTGTCTCAATCAATTCCCAAATCTCATCTCTTCCCTGTTTTGTCTGGGATGAGAATGGAATTACTTTTGTTCCAGGAACAAGCTGCAGACCTGTCTTCAGCATTTTAATATGCTTCTGTACCTGACTGCGTTTAATCTTATCAAGCTTTGTTGCGATAATGATCGGCTGATATCCCTGATCCAGGATCCACTGATACATCATTTTATCATTCGCAGATGGATCATGACGGATATCGATCAAAAGGAATACTGCCTTAAGCTGTTTTGACGTATGCAGATAACGCTCGATCAGTTTTCCCCACTGAATCTTTTCCTGCTCAGAAACCTTTGCGTATCCATACCCTGGGAGATCGACCAGATACATTTCCTCATTAATCGTATAGAAATTGATTGTCTGTGTCTTTCCCGGTGTTGCTGAAATTCTTGCATAAGACTTGCGGTTCATCAGTGCATTAATCAGTGATGATTTTCCTACATTTGATTTTCCCGCAAATGCGATCTCAGGCTTATCGTTTTCCGGAAGAACGCTTGTGATTCCACAAACTGTTTCCAGATTTATATTTTTAATGACCATGTCGTTTACTCCTCCTTTCATTCTATTTTATTGCAATCTGCTGTCAGAAGCAATCTTTTTATCTAGTCAGTGCTTTCTTTAAGACTTCTTCCATTGTCTCAACCGGAATGATTTCCAATCCTTTTGTAATTTCAGAAGAAAGTTCTTCCACATCTGCTGTGTTCTCTTTTGGAATAAGCACGGTCTGTATTCCTGCATTTTTAGCAGCAAGAAGTTTTTCTTTCAATCCTCCAATCGGAAGCACACGACCTCTCAAGGTGATTTCTCCTGTCATTGCGAGATCTGCGCGAACTTTCTTGCCTGTCACAGCAGAAAGCATTGCTGTTGCCATTGTGATTCCGGCTGATGGTCCGTCTTTCGGAACTGCACCTTCCGGAATGTGCACATGAATATCATGCTTCTCGAAGAAATCTTCTGCGATTGCATATTTTTTGCTTACAGATCGAATATAACTGATTCCGGCACGGGCGGACTCTTTCATTACATCTCCAAGCTGTCCTGTCAGCATGATCTCTCCTTTGCCCGGCATTACATTTACCTCAATCTGAAGCGTATCTCCTCCGACACTTGTCCATGCAAGTCCACGCACGATACCGACCTCCGGTGCTGCATTTGCCATCTGATAAGAATATTTCTCTTTTCCAAGGAATTTATGAAGATTTCTATCTGTCACAGTAATCTTCTCTTTCTCGGTTGTAAGAAGCTCTTTCGCCGCCTTACGGCAAATATTTCCGATTTCACGTTCTAACTGACGAACACCTGCTTCTTTCGTATAGTTATGTGCGACCTTCCAGATTGCTTTCTTACTAAAGCTTAACTGTTCATTCGTAATTCCATGTTTCTCCAGCTGCTTTGGAATCAGATGTTCTATTGCAATATGAAGTTTCTCGTTTTCTGTATAACTTGAGATCTCGATGATCTCCATTCTGTCCAGGAGTGGTCTTGGAATCGTCTGTAAGGTATTCGCTGTTGTGATAAATGTAACCTCTGACAGATCCAGTGGCACTTCCAGATAATGATCGCGGAACTTACTGTTCTGCTCACTGTCCAGTACTTCAAGAAGTGCGGAGAATGTATCCCCTTTATAGTCTGTACTTACTTTGTCAATCTCATCCAGAAGGAGTACCGGATTCTTCACACCTGCTGTGCGAATTCCATTTGCAATTCTTCCTGGCATCGCTCCGACATACGTCTTACGATGACCACGGATCTCAGCCTCGTCACGTACTCCTCCTAAAGAAATGCGCACAAACGGTTTCTTAAGAGAACGAGCCAAAGACTTCGCAATAGAAGTTTTACCTGTTCCCGGAGGTCCCACCAGACAAAGGATCGGACTTTCCCCCTTCTGTGTCAGTGTTCTGACAGCCAGGAATTCCAGGATTCTTTCTTTCACCTGTTCCAATCCATAATGATCTGCCTCTAAAACTTCTTTCGCATAGTTAATATCTGTATTATCTTCGGCACGTTTATTCCACGGCATCTCCAGGATTGTCTCAATATAAGTACGGATCACTCCATTTTCTGCCTGAGAACCGATCGTGTTCTTAAACCGTCCAATTTCCTTATGGAGCTTTTCTTTTACTTCTTCCGGTGCATCTAATTTGCTACATGCTTCTTCGAACTCATCTGCATCTGAAAATGTAGTATCTTCACCTAATTCCTCGCGAATCACCTTCAGCTGTTCTCTTAAAAGATATTCTTTTTGATGCTTATCTACTTTATTTTTTACTTTCCTTTGGAGTTCTTCTTTGATCTCCATGATCTGCATCTCATTCACAAGCTTCAATGATAATTTCTCATATCTACTCCAGAAATCCAGCTCTTCCAGAAGTTCCTGTTGATCCTTGTACTTCAATGGAATATTCGCAGCCACTTCATTTACCAGACGTTTTAAATCCGTAATATCAAGAATTTCTGCAACAGATTCTTTGGAAATCTTTCCATTCTTTGCTGCATATTCTGTAATAATTTCCTTCAATCCGCGCATCATTGCTTCCGCATTCAGATCATCCGGAATCGTGATCTCCTGTTCTTCCAGAACTTCTACTTCTGCACGAAGATAAGGATCTGTCTCTTCAATTTTCTTAAGAACCGCACGGTTCTTTCCTTCCACGAGAACCCTTACGACTTTCTTTGACAGCTTGATCAGCTGCTTCACAGATGCAACTGTTCCAATCTCATAGACATCGTCCTGTCCGGGGTTCTCTGTCTCTATTGATTTCTGGGCAACCAGAAATATCTCCTGCTCTTCAACCATTGCCTGTTGAATTGCAGCGATGGAGCGTTCTCTGCTCACATCAAAATGAACGATCATCTCCGGCATGATTGTTAATCCTCTTAAGGCAACCATAGGGAGACTTCTTGTCTCGTTGTCCAATTCAATTCCTCCTCGTTAGAAAAGGCGGGTAGGATGGATATCCCATCACTCCCGCCTCGTTTTATACTCCGCAACTGTTTGCAGGATTCCTGTATCCAGTTACTATTTGCTCTCAGATGTCAGGAATGATTTTCTATCCTCACCATCACGAGTATACTTCGGTTCTTCCAATCCCAGAACCGCTTCCTTCGTAATGAGGCATTCCTTGATTGTCTTATCTGACGGTACTGTAAACATCGTATCCATCATGATATTCTCCATGATCGCACGGAGACCTCTCGCACCTGTCTTACGCTTCAATGTTGTCTCTGCTATTTCTAACAGAGCATCTTTATCAAATTCAAGCTTCACGCCATCCAGCTCCAGAAGCTTCTGATACTGTTTTACGATCGCACTTTTTGGCTCTGTAAGAATGCGGATCAATGCATCCTTATCCAGAAGATCCAATGATACTGTCACCGGAAGTCTTCCGACCAACTCAGGGATCAGACCAAACTTTACAAGATCCTGCGGAAGTGCTTCCTGAAGAAGTACATCCATATCGTACTCATGTTTTGATGCGATCTCTGCATTGAATCCGATTGATTTTCTATCGATTCTTGTCTCAATGATCTTATCGATTCCTTCAAAAGCACCGCCACAGATAAACAGGATGTTCGTTGTATCAATCTGGATCAACTCCTGATGTGGATGCTTTCTTCCGCCCTGCGGTGGAACAGACGCAACTGTTCCTTCGATGATTTTCAAAAGTGCCTGCTGAACACCTTCTCCGGAAACATCTCGTGTGATGGATGGATTTTCTGATTTTCTTGTGATCTTATCAATCTCATCAATGTAAATGATTCCGTGTTCTGCACGCTCGATGTCTCCGTCTGCTGCCTGAATCACCTTAAGAAGAATATTTTCAACGTCCTCTCCTACATATCCGGCCTCTGTCAGTGCTGTAGCATCTGCGATTGCAAATGGAACATTCAGCACTTTCGCAAGTGTCTGTGCCAGAAGTGTCTTACCACATCCTGTTGGTCCAAGCATCAGGATATTACTCTTCTGAAGTTCTACTCCAAGATCCTGTTCTGCCAGAATTCTCTTATAATGATTGTAAACTGCAACAGAAAGAACTTTCTTCGCCTCATCCTGTCCAATCACATATTCGTCCAGAAAAGCTTTCATCTCTTCCGGTGTCAGGAGATTAATATCGTCAAGTGCAGCTCTGTCATTAAAATCTAATTCTTCCTCAATAATCTCGGTACAAATAGCAACACAGTCATCACAGATATAGGTTCCACTCGGTCCTGCGATCATCTTACGAACCTGGGACTGTGTCTTATTACAAAACGAGCATCTTACGATATCCTCAGTCTTTTTTCCTGCCATATTCTGTCACCTCAATAACCAATTAATGGTTTACTATTACTTCGTCGATCAGACCGTACTCTTTCGCCTCTTCTGCAGACATGAAATTGTCACGCTCTGTATCCTGCTGGATCACTTCCAGCGGCTTTCCTGTATTTGCTGCCAGGATCTCATTCAATTTCTTCTTTGTACGAAGAATATGTTCTGCTGCAATCTGAATCTCTGTTGCCTGTCCCTGTGCACCACCGGATGGCTGATGAATCATGATTTCAGCGTTTGGAAGGGCAAATCTCTTTCCTTTCTTTCCACCGGAAAGCAGGAATGCGCCCATGCTGGCTGCCATACCGATACATACTGTTGAAACATCACACTTGATGTACTGCATTGTATCGTAGATTGCGAGACCTGCTGTTACAGATCCTCCCGGGCTGTTAATATACAGCTGAATATCCTTATCCGGATCGTCTGCCTCCAAGAACAGAAGCTGTGCAACGATCACGCTTGCTGACACATCATTTACTTCTTCTCCGAGGAAAATGATACGCTCCTTTAAAAGTCTTGAATAAATATCATAGGAACGCTCTCCGCGGCTTGTCTGCTCAATGACATAAGGTACTAAACTCATATGCTATCCTTCCTTTTCTATATGATTGTCGCTAAAGAGAAAAGGCACACCTGATATACAGGCGCACCCTCTCAAGAAATCCAATAAATGATTAGCCTTCTACAGATGCATCAACGATCAGAGTAACTGCATCCTGTACTGCAATATCCTCTTTCATCTGCTTCTTCTCGTTCTCACCCATGAACTCTTTCAGCTTCTCAACTTCCATCTTGTAAGACTCAGCCATCTTAGCTAACTCTTCATCAAGACGCTCATCAGATACTTCAATATTCTCTGCTGCTACGATTGCTTCAAGAACAAGTCTTGTTCTGATTCTCTTCTCAGCCTGTGGCTTAAGCTCTTCCATCATCTTCTCTTCTGAGAGACCTGTGAACTGGAAGTACTGCTCTACGCTAAGTCCCTGCTGCATAATGCGGCGTGCAAAGTCATCAGCCATCTGCTTAGCCTGAAGGTCAACCATTGGTTCCGGAAGATCGATCTCTGCATTAGCAACTGCCTGCTCTACAGCCTGATCTTCTTTCTTAGCCTTTCCTTCGTTCTCTTTACGCTCTTTGATCTGAGCCTTTACTTCTGCTCTGTAAGCATCAAGTGTCTCAGCCTTCTCAGAAACGTCAGATGCGAACTCATCATCTACTTCCGGAAGCTCTTTTGCTCTGATTGCATGTACTGTGCATTTGAATACAGCTTCTTTACCCTTCAGATCTTCTGAATGATAATCTTCTGGGAATGTAACCTTTACTTCTACTTCTTTGTCGATCTCAGCTCCGATCAGCTGCTCCTCGAATCCCGGAATGAAAGAACCAGATCCGATTGTCAGCGGATAGTTCTCGCCTTTTCCGCCTTCGAATGCAACACCATCAACAAATCCTTCAAAATCAAGTGTAACATCATCTTTATCTGCTACAGCTCTGTCTGTAACCTCAACGATTCTTGCATGCTGTTCACGAACTTTTTCAATTTCCTCGTCAACTTCCTTCTGTGTTACTCTTGTAGAGTATTTGTCAACTTTAAGTCCTTTGTACTCTCCAAGTTTAACTTCCGGTTTAACTGCAACTTCTGCTGTGAAGATGAATGGTTTTCCCTTCTCAAGCTGAACGATATCAATTGTCGGCTGGGAAGCAATCTCAAGTTCACTCTCATCATATGCTTTTGCATATGCCTCAGAGATCATGCGGTTTGCTGCCTCATCATAAAATACTTCCGGTCCGTACATCTTCTCGATCATCTGACGCGGAACTTTTCCTTTACGGAATCCTGGAAGGCTGATTTTGCTGCGCTCTTTTAAGTAAGCTGCCTGCAGTGCCTTCTCTACTTCTTCAGCTGAAACTTCGATTGTCAGCTTTGCCATATTATGCTCTAATTTTTCTACCTGTAAACTCATTTTCTTCCTCCTTGTTTATAAGCAAATTCTTTACTTATCGAACGAATTAATTTCTTAAAAGTATACATTCGCAGTCATTGAAACAGTATAGCATATAAAGTCTCATATTTCCAGTGTTTTTTCCACTTTCCTATATCTTTTACATGTTTTTTTACATTTTTCTGACTACTTTTTCTGATTTTATTCCTTATATACAATAGATTCTGCTATTTCAGAAGCTTTTTCATTGCCAAAAAGCTGACGGATCAGTTCCAGTGCGAATGGTATCGCTGTTCCCACACCACGGCTTGTTGTGATATTTCCATCTGTGACAAAGGAACAGAACTTTGCTTCTTTACAATTCAGCTGTTCTTCCATCCCCGGATAACAGCATGCTGCTTTCTCTTTCAACAATCCAAGTGCTCCAAATACAGACGGAGCTGCACAGATTGCTGCGATTCTCTTTCCCTTTTCATTGAACTTGCATAGTAAGTCTGCCAAACCTTTATGCTCTTTTAGATGCAGTGTTCCAGGCATACCTCCCGGAAGTACAAGAAGTTCTGCGTCATCAAAAAATGCTTTCTCAAACAATTCATCCGCTTCCACCTGTATTCCATGTGCTCCGTCAATCTGCAGTTTTCCCATAACAGAAACTGTCTCTACAACAGCTCCTGCTCTTCTCAAAAGATCCACTACAGTTAAACCTTCCACTTCTTCAAAACCGTCTGCTAAAAATACAACTACTTTCTTCATCCAATACTTCCTCGCTTTCCGATGATATCTCAACAATGATTTCATTTTACTGCGTGGATAAGTCGTTCGTCAAGTCAAGATAGTCCTCATCTCACCATTGCCTTTTTATATTTCACGTATTATGATGTAAGTGTCAAAAGTATAAATTGCGTTTGTGCTCGCACAAATAAGCAATTTATACTTATTGACACGCCGAACACCGAAAACGGAATAAAATGGTGTGAACACGCCATTTTATGGGAGTTTGAGGTGTTCGAGGATTGCGGGAATTGCATAGCAATGGAGCAATCCGGTTACATCAGTGAGTGGCAAAATTTACTTTTGACACTCACTTCATATTATTATAGTATAAACAATCACCATCCCGGAGGAATATTTAGTTATGGAAATAGAACGCAAATTTTTAATACAAAAGCTTGAAGAACTGCCATTTTCTCCTTTCGATTATCCACACAAAGAACTGGAACAAGGCTATTTGTGCACTGCTCCTGTCGTAAGGATACGCAGAGAGGATGACGATTATGTTCTCACCTACAAATCCAAAGGGCTTATGGCCCGTGAAGAATATAACCTTCCTCTTACCAAAGAAAGTTATGAGCATCTAAAAGAAAAAGTCGACGGACGCATCATTCATAAAACACGCTATGTCATTCCTATGAGTTGTGTCTGCCCGGAAAACGCAGACTTCTGTTTCACTCCGCTTTTTCTTGAATTAGATATCTTCCATGATGACCTTGCTCCACTGATTCTCGCCGAAATTGAATTCCCGGACGAAGAAACAGCTAACACCTATCCCGCACCTCAATGGCTGGGAGAGGACGTTACCTTTAGTTCTGCGTACCATAACAGTACACTGAGCCGTATGTAACACAAGAGCCAGGACAGTTACCATGTGTGGTACCTGCTCTGGCTCTTTCTATTATACTTTCAGAATCCAATGAAGCAAATACAAATTAATCTGCCATACGGATCATCTTCACAACTTCCGGCATCTCTTCTGCCTTCTGTGCATACTCCGCCTCGGTCATCTCGCCTGTGATAACAGCGAATTCTCCCTCGACATCATCTGCTTTGACAAATTCAACTTGTCCGAACACTTCGTCCACACGGGATTTGAGTACAGATTCTTCTCCATGAATTCTGACGAAGAATCTTCTCTTCGCATCCGCATTCGGAACAAGTTCGAGTGTGTTACTCTCCCATCTTGTTACAACAGTTCTGTGAAGGTGCTTTGCAGCATCTACAACATCTGCAACTACAGCACTTGCTGTCGGAAGCTTACCCGCTCCACTTCCGTAGAACATTGCATCACCAAGCATATTTCCACGAACAAAAATTGCATTAAATACATCATTCACATTACACAGCGGATGATTCTTGGAAAGAAGCATCGGTGCAACGATTGCAGAGAAGGAGTCTCCTTCTCTCTTGCTGGACGCGAGTAGTTTAATCGCCATATCCATCTTCTTAGCATATTTCATATCTTCCGTTGTGATCTTTGTGATTCCTTCTGTATGGATTGTCTCGAAATCCACATGTTGTCCTGCGATCAGAGATGTCAGAATCGCAATCTTTCTACACGCATCATGTCCCTCGACATCTGCTTCCGGATTACGCTCCGCGTATCCTTTCTCCTGCGCCTCTTTAAGCACCTCATCATAATCAGCACTCTCAAAGAACATCTTTGTCAGCATATAGTTTGTTGTTCCATTCAGGATTCCCGTCACTTCGTCGATTCTATCTGCTGTCAGAGAGGAATTCAGTGCACGAATGATTGGGATACCCCCACCAACACTTGCTTCAAACATAAAATTGATACTTCTGTCACGAGCAATCGCAAGAAGTTCTGCTCCATGTTTTGCTACCAGAGCTTTGTTGGATGTAGCAACGTTCTTACCTGCTTCCAGACAACGTTTTACAAATGTATAAGCAGGCTCTACACCTCCCATTGTCTCAACAACAATGTCTACTTCTGCATCATTTACGATTGTCTCGAAATCATGTGTCAGAATCTCTTCTACCGGATCACCCGGAAAATCTCTGAGATCCAGAACGTATTTTACATTTATCACATCCTGAGCTCTTTCATTGATGAGTTCACCATTGGTTCTGAGGACCTCTACAACTCCTGATCCTACTGTACCGTATCCCATTACTGCTACATTTATCATTCTGCTTTTTTTCCTTTCTGTGCTTCTGCATCCATGCTCAAATATGCGTTAATAAAAGGATCAATATTTCCATCCATTACTGCACCTACATTGCTGATTTCTGCGTTTGTTCTGTGATCCTTGACAAGTGTATATGGCTGCATGACATAAGAACGGATCTGATTTCCGAAATTAATATCTCTAACCTCTCCGCGGATGTCTGACATCTTCTCTGCCTGTTCCTGCTGTTTGAGTACATACAGTTTGGATTTCAACATCTGCATTGCCTTATCTTTATTCATGTGCTGGGAACGTTCATTCTGACACTGAACCACAATTCCTGTCGGAAGATGTGTGATTCGGATTGCAGATGACGTCTTATTGATATGCTGTCCGCCGGCACCACTGGAACGATAAGTATCGACACGGATATCATCGTCGTTGATCTCGATATCGATATCTTCTTCAATATCCGGAATTACATCACAGGATGCAAATGATGTCTGTCGTTTTCCATTTGCATTAAATGGAGAAATACGTACCAGACGATGTACACCTTTCTCGGAACGGAGATAGCCATAAGCATTTTCTCCCTTAACCTCAAAAGTAACTCCCTTGATACCTGCTACATCTCCTTCCAGATAGTCCAGCACCTCGACTTCATATCCTCTCTTTTCAGCCCAGCGGCTGTACATACGATAGAGCATACTTGTCCAGTCCATTGCCTCTGTACCGCCCGCACCTGCGTGAAGTGTCACGATTGCATTATCTGCATCATACGGTCCGATCAGAAGTGTGCTGATTCGCAGTTTCTCAAAGACTTCCTCAAATGTTCCAAGTTCCTCTTCAATCTCTTCTGCGGCTTCCTGCTCCTCGTCTTCTCCTGCACTCATTTCAATCAGAAGAAGCATGTCTTCATAATCTGTAAATAATTTATCAATCTCTTTTACAGAATCCTGAAGACCTTTCAATTCTTTCATTACATGCTGGGAAACCTCCGGGTCATCCCAGAATCCTGGTTCCTCCAGTCTCTTTTCTAATTCTTCGATCCTAAGCTTCTTTGAAGCGAGGTCAAAGTGAATCCCTCAAATCTTTCAGCGGTTCTTCATATGCAGTCAGTCTTGACTTCAGTTCATCCAGTAAAACCACCTTAATCACCTCTTTCATATATATACTTTAAATTATTGTAACTGTTCAGCTTATTTGATTTTTCTTCCACAGCACTGTTTGTACTTCTTTCCACTTCCGCACGGGCATGGATCGTTTGGATAAATCTTCTTCTCCTCACGCTTTTTCGGTGCACGGACTGCGCTGTCATCTTTGTTTGTTCCGGTTACCTTTGCAACCTCTTCTCTCTCCACTTTCTGCTCAACCTTAATGTGGAATAATGTACGGATCGTGTTTTCAGCGATTGCATTTGTCATTTCACCGAACATCTCATATCCTGTCATCTTGTACTCTACCAGTGGATCTCTCTGCCCATAAGCCTGAAGACCGATTCCCTGACGCAGCTGATCCATATCATCGATATGATCCATCCATCTTGCATCAATCACTTTCAGAAGTACAACACGCTCAACCTCACGGAGCTGCTCTGCCTCCGGGAACTCTGCTTCTTTGTTCTCATAAGCCTTCACTCCACGTTCTTTCAGAAGATGCTTTAACTCCTTCTGACTCATACTCTGGCATTCCTTCTCAGATGGGAGTTGAAGCTGTGGAATCACATTGTGAAGATTCACATCCAATCCTTTGATATCCCACTCTTCCGGATCTGCCTCTGTAGAAGCGAAACGATCTGTCATATTTTCCACATATTCTGTAATCATGCTGTAGATTGTATCACGCATGCTTTCTCCATCAAGAACACGGCGTCTCTCTTCGTAAATAATCTCTCTCTGCTCGTTCATTACCTGATCGTACTCCAACAGATTCTTACGAATACCAAAGTTATTGCTCTCAATCTTCTTCTGTGCTTTCTCAATTGCACTTGAAAGCATCTTATGTTCAATCTGCTCACCGTCTTCTACACCAAGTGTATTGAAGATTCCCATCAGTCTTTCTGAACCGAACAGTCGCATCAGATCATCTTCCAGAGAAATGTAGAATCTGGACTCTCCTGGATCTCCCTGACGTCCAGAACGTCCACGCAGCTGATTGTCAATACGACGGGATTCATGTCTCTCTGTACCGATAATTTTCAGACCACCTGCCGCACGCGCATCATCATCCAGCTTGATATCAGTACCACGGCCAGCCATATTGGTTGCGATCGTTACCGCTCCATGAAGTCCGGCATCAGCTACGATTGCAGCCTCCTGCTCATGATACTTTGCATTCAGTACATTGTGCTTGATTCCCTCTTTCTTCAGCATCTTGCTGAGAAGTTCGGATACTTCAATCGTAATTGTACCTACCAGCACCGGCTGTCCTGTTGCATGCGCTTCTTTCACGGCTTCTACAACTGCTTCGTATTTTTCTTTCTTTGTCTTATAAACAGCATCCTCTAGATCCACTCTCTGTACCGGCTTGTTTGTCGGAATTTCAACAACGTCCATTCCATAAATATCACGGAACTCTTTCTCTTCTGTGATCGCAGTACCTGTCATACCACTCTTCTTGTCATACTTATTAAACAGGTTCTGGAATGTGATTGTTGCCAGAGTCTTACTCTCTCTTCTTACCTTCACATGTTCCTTCGCCTCGATTGCCTGATGCAGACCATCAGAGTAACGACGTCCCGGCATGATACGTCCTGTAAACTCATCGACGATCATAACTTCACCATCCGGAGTTACAACATAATCCTGATCACGGAACATCAGATTGTGTGCTCTGAGCGCAAGGATAATATTATGCTGGATTTCCAGGTTCTCCGGATCAGCAAGGTTTTCGATGTGGAAGAACTTCTCTACTTTCTTCACACCATCTTCTGTCAGGTTAACTGTCTTCTCTTTCTCATCAACAATGAAATCACCAGTCTCTTCGATTTCTTCTCCCATGATGGCATTCATCTTGGAAAATTCACCGCTTGCCTCACCTCGTTCCAGCTGTTTTGCAAGAACATCGCAGGCTTCATACAGAGCTGTAGACTTTCCACTCTGTCCGGAAATAATCAAAGGTGTTCTTGCCTCATCGATCAAAACAGAATCGACCTCATCGATAACTGCATAATGCAATCCTCTCTGAACCAACTGTTCTTTATAGATAACCATGTTATCTCTCAGATAATCAAATCCAAGTTCATTATTCGTTACATAAGTAATATCGCAATTATAAGCCTCTCGTCTCTCGTCATTGTTCATCTCATTGAGAACAACACCGACTTTGAGTCCTAAAAACTCATGTACTTTTCCCATCCACTCAGCATCACGCTTCGCCAGATAGTCATTAACTGTGACGATGTGAACACCTTTTCCGTCCAAGGCATTCAAATATGCCGGAAGTGTGGACACAAGAGTCTTACCTTCACCAGTTCTCATCTCTGCGATACGTCCCTGATGCAGGATAATACCACCAATCAACTGTACTCTATAATGGCGCATTCCAAGACTTCTGTAAGCACCTTCTCTTACTACAGCATATGCTTCCGGAAGGATATCATCCAGAGTCTCTCCCTCTTTCAGTCGTTCTTTAAATTCTTTTGTCTTTCCTCGAAGTTCTTCGTCTGAAAGCGCCTCCATCTCCGGTCCCAGTGCCTCGATGCGATCTACGATCGGATAAATTCGTTTCAGCTCGTTCTCACTGTGAGTTCCGAAAATCTTTTCTATAATATTCATATTTCCGCAATTACTCCTTCTCTGAATTTTGATTTTGGTCTGAAATTCCACTCTGTTCTACATTCTATCACTATCCGCCTGCGAATTCAACAACTTCATAGAGTGTTAACATTCTGCGGATTTACAAACTTCTGCATATGGGATTTTCCCTCCAAACAGATCAAGAGCACTTCCAATTGTAAAATCAACCTTTCCGCCACTCTCTTTTCGGAATCTTTCCAAATCTTCCAGTGATCCGATTCCACCGGCATATGTGATTGGGATTCCTTCCCAGCTTCCAAGCATTCTTACTAATTCCGTTTCCATTCCGGCGCCTTTACCCTCTACATCTACGCCATGGATCAAAAATTCATCGCAGTATTCTGAAAGCTGATCTAACACTTCGTGAGACAGCGCAAGTTCTGTGAATTTCTGCCAGCGGTCAGTAACCACGTAAAATTTACCGTCTTTTCTCCTGCAGCTAAGATCTAAAACCACATGTTCTTTTCCAACTGCATTTACTAATTTCTGCAGTCTCTCTTCATGAAAAATCCCGTCTTGAAACACATATGAAGTCACGATCACATGACTGGCTCCGGCATCCAGATATTCCTGTGCATTATCTGCTGTAATTCCACCACCGATCTGCATTCCACCCGGGTATGCCGCCAGAGCTCCCATCGCCTGCTTTTTCGTCGCCTCGTAGTATTCTGATCCAACTGGATTTAAAAGAATTATATGGCCGCCTTTCAGGTGATCTTTCTGATACTGTCTTGCATACCATGCTGCATCCAGTTCTGACGTAAAGTTTGTGCTGGCTTGATTTCCTTCATCTTTCAGACTGCCTCCGACAATCTGTTTTACTTTTCCATTATGTATATCAATACATGGTCTGAATCTCATCCTGTCTCTCCTTCTTTTAGAAAAATGCCGCAGTTCCGTTTCCGGCCTACGGCATATTGATCACTCGTTATTCTGCATCTTATTCTGCACGCCATTCTCCTGCGTCAGATCATCGGCTGCATCATCGACACCATTTGTAATATCGTCTGTAACATCATCCACGCCATCCGTTACATCGTCAACCGCGTCATCTAGGATACTATCTCCATTCTGGTCTCTCGCATTATTTCCGGTATTATTACCATTTTCTCCACTTCCATCATAGTTTTCACCGGATGTCGCATCATTGAGATTGTCATTCGCTGTTCCTGTGTTGTTTCCACAACCAGCGAGACTGCAAAGCATCAGTACGCACATCACACAGACAAGCAATTTTCTTATTCTCCTCATTTTTTATCTTCCTTTCAAATAAATATTGTGTCTTTACTATCTGCAATTTTTCAATATTTATTCAAAAGAAATTTTTTACAGTTTTGTCGCTTTGCTGCGAAGTTTCTCCATCGCTCTGGCTTCAATCTGACGTACGCGTTCTCTTGTCACATTCAGTTCATCACCGATTTCTTCCAACGTATGTGTTTTTCCATCTTCCAGACCAAATCTCAAGCGGATCACCTGACGTTCTCTGTCATTAAGAGACTCTAACAATTCCTGTACTTCTTCTTTTTGCACAAGCTGATTCATAGCATCTTCCGGCGTTGTTGCATCCTTATCTTCAACCATATCACCAAGATTATTCTCCCCATCTTCTCCTACCGGAGTTTCCAGTGAAACCGGATTCTGAAGATATGACAAAATCTCTTTTACAAATTCCGGTGATTTATCCTTCATCTCTTCTGCTATCTCTTCCGGTGTAGCCTCTCTTCCAAATTTCTGCTGAAGATCTTTTGAAATTTTCTGTACTTTCTTCATATTCTCTGCAACATGAACCGGCACACGGATTTCTCGTGACTGCTGATCAATTGCCCGCTGCATTGCTTCTTTGATCCACCAGGATGCATATGTGGAAAATCGATTTTCCTTTGTATAATCATATTTCTCTGCCGCATGCATGAGACCAATATTTCCCTCCTGGATCAGATCCATGAGTGTAATCCCTCTTCCAGTATAATGTTTTGCGAGAGATACCACCAGGCGTAGATTCCCCTCTTCCAGCTTTCTCCTTGCATCCTCATCTCCTGAAGCACTTTTACACCCAAGGTCTCTTTCCTCTTCTTCTGACAGCAAAGGGATCTGTCCAATCTCATTCAGATAGATTTTCAGCGGTTCTGTTACTTCTGTTCCTTCCGGAAGATTTAAGTCTTTTTCCATTCTAGTAATCCTTTCTATCTTCAGTCCTAATTCAAGAATGCCTCGGCATTCTTGCTGCGAGGTGCGCGTCATGCAATTGCATGACATACTTCTACTGCGCACCTCTGCAATCCTGCCGGAGGCTATAATCAGCATAAACAATTATTTACAGTTTTTCTATAATCTGACCATTTCTGTACGACGCCAGCAGCCATTCAAGATCTTTAATCTGTTCTTTTAATTTCCTTCCAGCGTCGGTGTCGCCAACAAGACGTCTCTCGTTCACTCTGGTCACTACCACTGTCTCTGAATGAATGTCATTTTCTTTCTTAATTGCTGCTTCTGTAGACTCAAATGGTTCATGTGCTACCAAAAGTAATCCATACGAATTATAAACCAGCGTGTATCCTGCAATTCCGGTTTCTTTCTGATATGCTCTTGAAAATCCCCCATCAATAACCATTACTTTACCATTACACTTGATCGGACTCTCGCCATCTTTTCTCTTAACCGGCACATGACCATTTACAATGTGTGTATCCTCTTTTGGATCCAATCCAAATTCTATCATGATATTATCCACAACTGTCTCATTTTCAAGCAGAGCATAGTATGGATTTTTCTTTTCTACATGTGTTTCCTTCTCTGCAAGAAAATATCTTTCAAAAGTCGCCATCTTATTCTTTCCAAATAACGGTGAGTCCGGATGTAGCCATATATACCACATCGTATCTTTTCCATCTTCCCGCTCCTTTGGATCCAATGCAAAAAATCCTTTTCTCACATAACTTTCCAACACATCATACAAGGCCTTTCCACGATATTTCTTTCCGAAAATTTCTACTTCTTTCAGGTTCCCCTTCGCATCTAACGGTACGCATCCATGATACAACAGATTATTGTTATATACCTTATACAAACCACCTTTCGCAAGAAGAAAACGCATATGTTCCTGTAATTTTTCACATCCCACAAAAGCATGCACCAGACGATCCATAATTTCTTCCTCTTCAGAAGTCAGTTTATATGGGTTCTTTGGATCTATTGTCGGGAAATTTGTATCCAGGAGCTTATATTCTTTTCCTTCCAGATTAATCGTACCTTTCTGATAATCAATCTTATGCAGTAACGCACGATTCTCCAGATGGAATCCTTTCTGCCTCTCTATAATCTGACCTTCTACTTTAAACTGGATAATTGAAATCGCTTTATGTATTCTCAGATTCATCTGCATCTCATCAGATTCCGGTCTGTCAGTACCTTTCAATTTAAAACAGGTACATGGATCATCCTTGTACATCCTCATAGCAAATGTAGCCAGTGGAAGCAGATTTATACCATAACCATCTTCTATAATATCCAGGTTTCCATATCTGGCGCAGATACGGATCACATTTGCAATGCAGCCCAACTGTCCGGCCGCTGCTCCCATCCATACAACATCATGGTTTCCCCACTGGATATCAACAGAATGATATTTCAGCAACTTATCCATAATAAGATGCGGTCCCGGTCCTCTGTCATAAATATCACCGACAATATGCAGATGATCCACAACCAGACGCTGGATTAGTTCTGAAATTGCTGCAATAAATTCTTCTGCCCGTCCGATCCTGATGATTGTAGAAATAATTTCATTATAATAGGACTCTTTGTCACTGACTTCCGCTTTCTCGGTAATCAATTCTTCGATCACATAAGAGAAATCCTTCGGCAGTGATTTTCTCACTTTAGATCTTGTATATTTACTTGCTGCACGCTTACTTACTTCTATCAGACGATACAGATTCACTCGATACCAGTCATCCATATTCGACTCCGTCCGCTTCACCTGTTCCATCTTCGCTTTCGGATAGTAAATCAATGTTGCCAGTGCTTTTTTGTCCTTTACACTCATTGTATTACCAAAAACATCTTCAATCTTGCTTCTCACGGCACCAGACCCATTCCTCAGAACATGAGAAAAAGCTTCATCTTCTCCATGTACATCCGTCAGAAAATGTTCTGTCCCCTTCGGAAGGTTCAAAATTGCCTGCAGATTAATAATCTCTGTAGATGCAGCTGCAATTGTCGGATAAAGATCCGACAACCTGTCTAAATAACGGTTTTCCATATTTTCCATATACAATCTCCTCCAGACCCGAAATCTTCCCCTTACCAGGATCTATTTACCGGATCTTGTTCCCGCCGGTTTACCGGCTATTATTCATCCAGTACTAAAACTGAATAACATCCCCCATGTCATACATGCCGGCTGGCTGTCCCGCAAGGAACTTTCCTGCCTCGACTGCACCTTTAGCAAATACGCTTCTTGAATATGCAGTATGTTTAAATTCAATCACTTCATCTGTTCCTGCAAAAATCACCTCATGTTCTCCTACGATTGTTCCTGCACGAACTGCTGAAATACCAATTTCCTTTGCGTCTCGCTTCTTTCTCACCTGACTTCTGTCATACACATACTCGTATTCATTTCCCATTGCTTCATTAATAGAGTCTGCCAATGCAAGTGCCGTTCCGCTTGGCGCATCCAGCTTCTGATTATGGTGTTTCTCAACAAGTTCAATATCATAGCCTGCCGGTGCAAGTACTTTGGCAGCATCTTTCAAAAGTTTCAGTAACAGGTTGATTCCCATTGACATATTCGCAGACTTAAGAACTGCAATTTTCTTAGAGCACTCATCTACCTTCTTTAACTGTTCGTCTGAAAGCCCTGTTGTACAAAGAACAACCGGAAGACTCTTCTTCACACAGTAATCTAACAATTCATCCACTGCTCCCGCATTGGAAAAATCAATCACTACATCTACATCCACATCACACTGTGTGATCTCCTCAAATACCGGATAATCATTTGGAATTCCTGTGAACTTGTCGACACCTGCCGCAATCACTGCATCTTCTTCATTCTTCACAATTTCTGTGATCATGCGTCCCATTTTTCCGTTGCATCCATGCATTAATATCTTAACCATCTGTCTCTTCCTCCTGTATGAAACCTCAAGTATTCCATGATTTTTCAGAACTACTGTCTATCAGCATTACCTGTTTTTTCTTTCATTACACTCTTATTTTCCGAAATATCATATAAAAAAGAATATCACATTTGAGTTGTTATCTCAATATATGATATCCTTTTCACAAAGTTTTAAATAATGAAACAATCCACCCTTAGAATTCTTCCACACACTCCAGTTTACTGACGGAGACCTCATATGCGATTCTTGTCTCTGTTTGTGTCTCTGACAATTTCTTCACATACTCTCTGCTTTGGATTCTTCCGAATATTCTGACATGTTCCCCTACATCAAAGTTTGAAGCATATCTTGCATTTCTCCCCCAGCAGATACATGGAATATAATCAGATTTTCCATACGGTCTGTTCACTGCCAGCAGAATATCTGCTATTTCTCTTCCAAGAGGTGTTTTTCTGTAGACCGGACGCTTACACATATATCCTTCGAGAAGTATATGATTTGTTCTTGCTCCATCCGGTTCTTCCTCGATAAATTCTATTTCTCTCGCAAACACAGAAAGAACCAGTCTGTTTTTTGTCTCCTCATGACGATTATAGGATCTGAACTGACCAGACACCATTAAATATTCTCCACGGCAATCCTGTGTTACGTCAATGAGACGTTCTGATATCATGACCGGAATCCGGTCACAAGAGTTACTTAACCGTTTTACAAGAAGTTCTACCATATAGAAACCTTCTCCAAAGACCTCATGGCTGTATGTAAACTCTGATACCACCTCTCCAATAACTGTCACCTGGTTGTTTTCAATAATCTTATCTGACATAATTTATAATTCTCCCTTCCTCTGGCTGGTATTTTAAGTCATTACCTAATGTATGTCTTATTGTAATGAAATAGAACTATTTTTTACAGAAAAAACATTCGACCTTTTTCGTACTTAAAATCGAATTCAAAATCTCCCCCCTCTTCTTCAGCACAAAATGCTCCTGTTGACTTTAAATTGTATTTGAAAAGATACATAAAACATCAGATTTTAACTTTTTCTTGTAAATTTCATTTTTTGTGATAAAATAATGAAGTTATGTTACAGATAAATATTTTTTGTATAATAAGGAAGAGTGTTTAGATTATGAAAACAAAACGTGAAGATGTGAGAAATGTTGCAATTATCGCCCATGTTGACCATGGTAAGACAACTCTGGTTGACGAGCTTTTAAAACAGAGCGGTGTATTCCGTGAGAATCAGGAAGTAGAAGAACGTGTCATGGACTCTAATGACATTGAGCGTGAACGTGGAATTACAATCCTTTCTAAGAATACTGCCGTTCATTATAATGGTGTTAAGATCAATATCATTGACACACCTGGACATGCTGACTTCGGTGGAGAAGTAGAACGTGTTCTTAAGATGGTAAATGGTGTTGTACTTGTTGTTGATGCATTTGAAGGTGCTATGCCTCAGACAAAATTCGTTCTGAGAAAAGCACTTGAGCTGGAACTTCCTGTTATCGTATGTATCAATAAGATTGACCGTCCGGAAGCAAGACCGGATGCCGTAATTGATGAGGTTCTTGAACTCTTTATTGATCTCGGTGCTTCAGATGAGCAGCTTGAGTGTCCTTTTGTATATGCTTCTGCAAAAGCTGGTGTTGCTGTCCTTGATCTCTCTGACGAGAAACAGGATATGAAACCACTGTTCGAGACAATCCTTGATTACATTCCTGCTCCGGAAGGTGATCCGGAAGCTCCGACCCAGATGCTGATCAGCACGAT
>OHAC01001603.1_pt1 | contig 20347 bp, 12 predicted proteins | sample 1577051 | NCBI WGS metagenome assembly OHAC01 (sample SAMEA3541499, study PRJEB24748) | human gut metagenome | biome: human gut; feature: human-associated habitat; material: faeces | place: China | collected 2012 | reverse complement strand
TGCTGAAGCTCAAAGAATTTACGGATACTCAAATTCGAGAAGTTACAGGACTTGTTCAGGAGCAGTTGGATGAACTGAAGAAAAATATAAATAAAAATCAGATCGGCTAAAAGTTTATAGAGTAGTTCAATAAGAGCGAAAAGTTCTGCACGATACCAATACCAGAGCTTTTTGCTCTTTTTTTGTATATAAGGCAGATGAACAGCTGCAACAGAGGCAGAAAATGACGCTTTATGATAATAAAAATCAAATGTTTGGAATTGTGCGAATATTGTGAATATGGTAGAATGAACACAAAAATCAAAGAACTCAGTCAGCTGAGAAGAGGAAAGGAAAGAGGATGAAAAAGACAAAAGATTTTTGTCTCCGGCTTATATGCTGTTTTCTGTTTTTGGGGTTATTTTGCGGAACAGATGTTTTTGCAGCAGTTCAGGAGGGGAAGCCAGGAGAAACATTTTCCGGGGAATATGCAGCTATCATTAACACAGATACCACAAATCCCGGAAATACAGGAACCTTGCAGTTTGACGAGACATCGGCACAGGCGGCAGACTCTGAAGCAGAAGATTATGCAGTCGTGCAGAGTGGAAGCGATGCATCGGCGCAGGCGGCAGCTGCAGAGGAAACTGAGGGAGAGGCAGCAGATGTGGGACAGGTACAGAGTCTGGAGGATGAGCAGCTGCAGACATACATGCAGGATGATCAGCCGATGCTGACTGCTGTACAGGCTGCGGCGACCACCTATCAGGTAGGTGAAAAAAAGTACATCTATAGAACTAACGGCCATGATACGTATGGAAAAACATATGTCTGCATCGGGGTTGGTGAACACTGCTATGTGTGGATGGATGAGAACATGAAGGCAGATTACGATACTGCAGGGAAAACATCTCTGATCGCCGCGGATATGGCAGCTGTCTACGATGGTCAGCCTTACCGTATCCTTAACCAGCTCTGTGCAGGTGATTTTCCGGCACAGGATGGCTCCGGCAAGTTGTCAATCCTGCTGGAGTCTTTAAGCAGCGCCAGCGGTATGTATATGTATGATGAGGGGATCACAGCGATCCATATCAACACACCGTCAGCATCCTCTTATGTTTCGGGGGAAATGTCAAAGAGAAATGGCCTTCTTGTTCATGAGGGACAGCATGCAATCCTCTGGCTGAAAACCGGATTTATGAGTACCGGCAGATATTCGTGGCTGAATGAGGGTCTTGCAGTGGCTGTCATGGACTATCTCTGGGGAGGAACGGACAGCAGCGGCTGGCTGAATGGTATTGGAAGTAATACGACCATCCGTTCAGGAGCTTCGCTGATCTATGAGAATTACCGGGATGACAATGCACAGGACTATGGAATGCCGTATCTTTTTGTAAGATATGTTATTGACCGGATGGCAGGAAGCTATCAGCCTATGAAGGTGCTTCCGAAGTTTTATACGATCGATGCTTCTTCTCTCAGCTGTGAGCAATATCTGGAGAAAGTAACCGGAGTTTCGTTTAAGGAGCTTATGGCGGATTTTTATACGGCAGTTGCAGCCGGTGAGAGCTCCGGTAAATACAGCTTTTACGGGGATACCATTGCTGCGGCAAAGGCTGCAACATTCCCGGTTTATGCAGGAGACAGTAATGAAAAGCATACATTGCCGGCAGCATCGGCAATTCTGGTGAAGCTGTCGAATGGCAAGTTTACCGTTCCGACGGATGGCTCAGCAGGGATTGTTTATCGTATCATTGGAAGCAGAAGCTCTTCCCTTGCACAGGCAGAGGGAGATGGTACGTCTGCAAATCCATATAAGATATCTTCAATCGATGATCTTAATCTGATCCAGGCAAACCAGGGAGCATACTATCGTCTGACAAAAAATATCAGTACAGACGGAAGGACAAATTTTTCGGCATCGTATTTCAGTGGAACGCTGGACGGAGCCGGTTTCACAATAACCGGTCTCCAAAAGCCTCTGATCCAGCAGAATGCAGGAACGATAAAGGATCTGAATATTGTTGCGGATTTTGATTATGACAGTCATGATATCCATGGTGTTGTGGCACAGTATAATACCGGTAAGATCCAGGATTGCAGGGTAACCGGAACGGTAACAGGACATATGGGCTCTACTAGTTCTATGAGCCATCCGGCTTTTGGCGGGATTGTCGGAGAGAATGAGGTGGCCGGTACTATCAGCGGCTGTTCGTCCGGAGTAAATATTTCCATATCCATGACAGCTACAGACAGCTATGTTGGTGGTATCGCAGGAGTAAACATTGGTACTATTGAAAAATGTGTTGCAGGAGGAAATCTTTCTGTCACACAGGCTAACGGAAATTCTTATCAGGTTTACCTTGGAGGCATTGCCGGCCGGATCGAACAGTTTGGAAACATGGGCGGATATGTGAAACAGTGTGCTTTTACAGGTACGCTTCGCGTGACTGGCGGAACAGCAGTTACAGGTCAGATCTGTGCACAGGTAAATGCAAATGTACTCAATTCTGCTATCGGTCTGAATGGACATGTTTCGGACTGTTATGGTAAAAACGGCCAGGGAGCGCTCATCGGGACAAACACGGAACAGACGCTTACAACAGGCGGTGTTCTTACAGCAGAGCAGATGAAAAATCCGAACTCATATAAAGGCTGGAGCTTTGACGGAGACTGGCAGATTTCCAAGGATGGACTGCCGGAACGTGCAGATGCATCGGCGATCAGATCGCTTTCTGTTTCCGGTGTACCGACAAAATGTTACGTGGGAGAAGTTCCGGCGTACTGGGGAAAGCTTATTGTTAATAATTCTACATCAGTAACGATCACGAAGGATATGATCACCGGATTTGAAAATTCGGAAACGGGGACAAGGGAACTGACGATCAATTATAAGGGAAAACAGACCGGCTGGTCGATGACCGTCAAAAAACCATCTGCCAGTGATATTACAAAGATTGAGCTTTCCGGGCGTCCGAAGACGACATACAGTGAAAACCAGAAGTTTGATCCTTCAGGCGCCAGCTTTTTTGCCACGATAGGTGGACGTTATGTATATATTTACAGTGGTTTTTCCTATGATAAGACAGGTCCGCTGAAGCCTGCGGATACCTCCGTGATATTCAATTATTTTGGAAAAGAAATTCCGGTGAGTATTACGGTAACAGCCAGAAAAGCAACGAATCTTTCCGTGCTTGCAGCACCGGCAAAAACTCAGTTTACAGTTGGGAATACGCTGGATCTGTCCGGTGTGAAACTGCAGATCACATATAATGATGGGACGCAGACTCCGATATTTAAAGCGAATGAGCTGGAGAAATATGGCGTTCATGTTGCTTTTGGAAAGAATGGATCTTTTACAACGGTTGCAGCAGATAAGGTTCTGGAAAGTGATGACAGCGGAAGTACGATCGTATTTTATGCGACGGATAAACTGCCGTCAGAGTATGGCTCGGTAGTTGCGGCGTCATCGACGATCACTGTGCGGAGTCCGCTGACTGTACCGGCGTTGGATTTGTATGTCAGTGCAGGAAAAAGTGCGGTGCAGTATCCGTGCACAGATAATGTGACTGGTGGAAGCGGAACGTATGCGACTACAGTGATTGAGGAAAAGCTGCCGGCAGGATTAAAACGCACGAATCTGCCTGGAGAAAAATATAATGCTTTTGGCTATACGGGTGTTGTTACGGCGTCAGCCGGAGATTACAGCTCGCAGTACAAGATCAGCGACACAGAGACACAGGAGAGTATTCAGGTGACTGTGACGATCCATGTGGTTCCTTCTGATCAGGCAGCATTTTACAGCTTTGTGCTTAAGAAGGTGGAAAATCCTGAACTGAAGCAGGATGTTATCGGTGTGATCGGGGAGGATACGATCGTTCTTCGGGTGCCGAATGGGACGAATGTTACGGCGCTGCAGCCTTCGGTCGAGTTTGGCATGGGCATGGGAACTGAACTTCCCCAAGAATTCTGGAATAATACGAAGCATGATTTTACCAACCCGGTTGTATATACGCTTACAGCACCGGATGGGGTTACAAAGAAGTCTTATACGGTAAGTGTGGAATTTTATGATGATACTTCGGAGGAAGTACAGTCTGGTGATGAGATCCTTTCACCGGCTGATAATACGAAGATCAGCTGTAAGGACAGTGAGGCGGTTATCCTTAAAGGATGGGCCGGAGACAGTTCAAAAGAGATTTCACTTTTTAAATATGTGGTAAATGGAATCAGTTATACTACATCCGCGAATGCCACTACACAGACTATCCCGAATGCCAGGGCATATGAAGTGAAGATTTCCGGAAGCAGCTTGAAGGAAGGAAATAATACTCTGGAAATCTGGGTGATGTATGCTGATAATTCAGGCACCGGAAGCGGTGGCACTTTAAAGAAACTCGGCACAAGAACTGTTGTTAAGGAAGGCCACAAGGCAGTAAAAGATGCGGCGGTAGCAGCCACTTGCGAAACAGCAGGAAAAACCGAAGGAAGCCACTGCAGCGTTTGTAACACGGTAATAAAAGCCCAGACCACAGTGGCAGCACTAGGCCACAGCTGGGACGGCGGAAAGGTAACAAAAGCAGCGACTTGTACAACAACCGGAACAAAGACCTACACCTGTACCCGCTGCAAAAAGACACGCACAGAAACGATCGCAGCCACAGGTCATAAGGAAGTAAAAGACGCGGCGGTAGCAGCCACCTGCGAAACAGCGGGAAAGACAGAAGGAAGCCATTGCAGCGTCTGCGGAACCGTACTCAAAGCCCAGACCACAACAGCAGCGTTAGGTCATGATTACGGAGAGTGGAAAACAATAAAGGCTGCAACTTATACAGAACCGGGACAGGCAGAAAGAGTTTGCAGAAGAAATGCATCACACAAAGAATACCGCCAGCTTCCGATATTGGAAAAAGCGAAGATCGCCCTGTCAGCCTGCAGCATTCAGCTGTCGGAACAGACCTATGTATACGATGGAATTGAAAAAGCACCAACAGTAACCATCACTTACAACGAAAAAACACTGACAGAAGGAAAAGACTACCAGGTATATTTTGCAGATAATGTAAATCCGGGAACAGCAAAGATCACCGTGATCGCCAAAACCGACAGCGATTATACAGGAACAGCAACAAAAACCTTTGAGATCCGAAAAGCACTTCAGGAAAATGCAACGGTGATCGAACCGGGCGCATTCAGCAACTGTACAAACCTGGTGAATCTGAATATCAAAGAAAACGTAACAGAAATAGGCGACAACGCATTTGCAGACAGCAAAAATCTGCAGAATATCTATTTCTACGGCAACAGCCCGAAACTCGGAAATAACATCTTCAAAAATGTAACTGCAACCGTATACTATCCATACACAGACAAAACCTGGTCCCTGGATATCCTCCGGGATTACGGTGGAAATATTACCTGGGTACCATGGGATCCAAAAACAGGCAGTCCGGCAAAACGAAGCCTTGCATTGTGTGATATCAGGATCGCAGAGCAGAAATACACCTATGACGGAACCGAAAAAACACCGGAAATGATCATCATGGATGGAAACCATACACTGCGGAAAAACACAGATTACACTGTAAAATGCAGCAATAACATCAATGCGGGAAATGCAGAGCTGGAGATCACAGGAGCCGGAAATTACAGCGGAACCTACAAAGCAGGATTTCTTATCGAACAGACAGAGCCGAGCCTGAAATTTGACAGAAAAACAATAACTGTAAAATACGGCACAAAACCATTCCTCTGTGCACTGTCTGAAAAAACAACAGACGGAACCATAACCTACAGCTCCAGTAACCCCAAAGCTGCCGTTGTAGATCCAGCCACCGGTAAAGTAACCATCAAAGGCGGAGGAACCGCGGCGATCATGGCATACGCTGCAAAGGGAACCAATTATACCTCCGGCTCCACCTTCTGCACCATCAAAGTAACAAAACGCAGCAATACCATCAAAGCCTCCAATATCCGGCGGACCTGGTATGCAAAAGCCCGGAATATCAGCATCAATGCAAAAGTTTATGGGAAAGCTCCGCTGAAATATTCTTCCAGCAGTAAATCTGTAAAGGTAGACAAAAAAGGAATGATCACGATTGCGGCAAAATTCACCGGCAGTGCAAGGATTACGATCCGTTCTTCCGCCACAGCAGGATATAATGCCGCCACAAAGCACATTACAGTCACAGTCAACCCGGCAGGAACTACTCTGACGACGGCAAAGAACCTGTCAGGCAGAAAAGCGCAGATCACATGGAAGAAAAACGGATATGTGACCGGATATGAGATCCAGTATTCCGTAAACAAAAATTTCAGATCCGGAAGCAAAAAAACAGTGTCCGGAGCATCCAAAACGAAATACACGCTGACAAAGCTTCAGAAAAACAAAACGTATTACGTAAGGATCCGCACATACAAAAAATCAGGAACAAAGAAATATTATTCTTCCTGGAGCAAGGTAAAAGCAGTAAGGATCAGAAAGTAGAGGCATGGAAATGAGGATAAATAAAAAAATACTCGCAGGGCTTACAGCTGTCAGTATGCTGACCTGCGGGATATGGATGGAAAGTGTTTTTGCAGCGGATACATTCAGTGCGGAGGAGACAGAAGAAGCTGTATCGGATACTGTGACGGATCTGTCGGCAGAATCCATTACAGGGACTGAAACGAAAGATGTCCCGGTAATGGACGCAGCAGGACCGGAAAATAAATCTGAGATTTCAGAAACTCCAGAGATGTCGGATGAGCCGACAGCACCGGATGATTCGGAACCAGCGGACGTTTCAGAGGCACCGGATAATCCAGAGACACAAGATACATCAGAAACACCGGAAGAAACAGAGCTTCCAGAAAATGAAGAAGCGGATATTCCGCAGGAAATGCTCCCGGATGATCAGGAAGATCAGCCGGAAGCAGCATTTGAGGAGAACGCAGCATCGGAAGATATGGAAACAGAAACCGATCAGGCAGAAGAAAAGAGCGGTTTTTGCGGAGCGGAGGAGAATACCATATCCTGGAGCCTTGATGAAAGCGGAGTTCTCGAGATCGCAGGACAGGGAGCCATGAATGAATGGCAAAATGAGGAAGAAGTCCCCTGGAACGGATACCGTGACCAGATAATAGAGGTCCGGATCAAGGAGGGCATTACCAGCATCGGAGCCTATGCATTTGCAGACTGCGAAAAGCTTGTAAAGCTTGACATTGCGGACAGTGTTCAGACTATAGGAGCATTTGCATATTTTAACTGCAGTGGTCTTTCCACACTGACCATCGGCTGAGATCATCGGGATTACAGGCTGGATCAGACATAATAAGAAGCCCCGGAACACGAGGCAGCTTCAGAGAAGTCATAATTTCGACTTCCTGAGGTCTGTCCGTGTTCTGGGGCTTTAAGTTTTTTTGGTATCCGAAAGGTGAGATTGTTATCTATCTGATTACAGAGCAGCTCAGTGGATCGCCATACCGGCTACAAAGAAATACATTACAACAAAATGGCACACACTTCCCAGCATCACAAAAACATGAAATACTTCGTGGGAGCCGAAATTCTTATGCTTCGCATTGAAGATCGGAAGTTTCAGGGCATAGATCACACCGCCGATAGTATAGATGATGCCGCCGGCAAGGAGCCATCCGAAGCCTGCGCGGGGCAGACTATGGAAGATCGGAACAAAAGCAAGTACACACAGCCAGCCCATTCCAATGTAGATCACAGAGGAAAGCCATTTTGGGCAGTTGATCCAGCAGCCCTTGAGGATCATTCCGATGATGGCAACGGTCCATACGAGGGCACAGAGGATATAGCCGGTGCGTCCGTGGAGAACGATCAGGCATACAGGAGTGTAGCTGCCGGCAATCATCACGAAGATCATCATGTGATCCATTTTTTTCAGACGGCGGTTCACCTTGTCTGTGGAGTTTACGGAATGGTAAAGTGTGCTTGCCAGGTAAAGAAGGATCATGGTAAGGATAAAAACACTTACTGCAAAAACATGGAGAACATCTGCACTTCTGGCCGCCTTCACGATCAGCGGAGTGGCTCCGGCCACGGCAAGAAGCATGCCAATTCCGTGGGTTATGGCGCTTCCCGGATCTTTTAATTTAAATTTCATATAAAAACACCTCCTGCAAAAAATCTGCTGTTTATATCATATGGACAACTTCATGATCGGTTCATCAATGATGGATCATTGTGACAGTTTATGACACAACAACGTAGAAATTGATAAAATAACATGTAGTATTCAAAACTACATATCAAGTATACGAATACTATACCACTATTATTCAAAAATGCAACCCTATTTTCAAAAAAACTTTATCAGGATTTATTTCTGCAGCAGGCATACGACAATGTGGCTCCTGCGACAGATAAATAAGAGATTTTTATGCATATTTCTCCCAGTTTTTCGCATAATAACCATATGAAAAACAAATAGTTGACATAACATTGACGTACGATAAACAGAAAATACAGGAGGAATTCAGGAAGATGAAAGCAACGGGAATTGTTCGCAGGATTGATGATCTGGGCAGGGTTGTGATTCCAAAAGAGATACGAAAGACACTGCGGATCAAGGAAGGAACGCCACTGGAGATTTTTACAGACAGGGAAGGACAGATCATTCTGAAAAAATATTCGCCCATTGGAGAGCTGAATACGTTTGCTGCGGAATATGCGGAAGCATTGGTGCAGACCACCGGACTGACTGCCTGTATTACAGATCGTGATCAGGTCGTGGCGGCATGTGGCAGCGGAAGCCGGGAACTGGAAGGCAAAGAGATCAGTTCTGATCTGGATGCAGTCATTGCCGGCAGAGAATGCAGACTGATCAGTAGGAGCAGCAGGGAAAATATCCCGATCATTGTTGATGACAGTGATTCTTTTGAACGAAAAATGATACAGCCTGTCCTGTGTGCCAGCGATGCGATCGGGGCTGTGATCCTTCTGGCCAGAAGTGAAAAAGCGGAAATGGGTGACACGGAGCGTGCACTTGTCCGCACAGCAGCCGGTTTTCTTGGCAGACAGATGGAGCAGTAGGGCGTGCATAGAAAGCAGGAAAAATATCCGTAGAGCTGTATATAAATATCAGATACCGGAAGCAGCAGATCAGGGAGGGTGCGGACACCGTGAAGGAAAGCAGTGGTATTCTTCCAGAGTCAGATTTGTGATAGTGAGCCAGGAAGCCAGAGGTTTGGTCACATAGCGGATGTGCCATGGCTCGTAAGGGATGCCGGTGATCTCCTCTTTGTTTTTGGGGTACCGGAGGATAAAGCCATAGAGCGGAGCGTTCTTTTTCAGCCAGCGACCTTCACCTGTTGCGGAAAACCTTTCGGAGAGCTCCATATGGATGGAAGGGCAGGATACATCCAGAGCAAGTCCGCTCTGGTGCTCACTTGTTCCTGGCTCTGCAACGAAAGGACTTCCCGTAAAAAGCTCCTTCTGTCGCTGGTAGGAGCGATATCCGGAAACTGCCCACAGGTTCAGACCGCATCTGTGACAGGCATGGAAAAGCTGGGAAGCGGCTTTTGCAGCCTGATACTCCAGAAGCCGCTTCGGATCTCCCGGTGCTGCTTCAAATGGAAGTCCGATATCGATGAGATGTTCCGGCACAAAGGCTTCCGGCAGAGGATGCTCCCTGCTGATCAGCCGGGTATAAAATTCTCTGTGCAATAAAAACCCCCCTTTCCTTATCCATAAGCTTATGATAAGAAAGGAGGGTTTATGAATGCTTATTTCTGTTTATCAGAGCTCTTTTTCACTCATTTCTTCCAGGAGAGCCTTCTTCATGTCATAGAGTGACTGGGAGAGATCTACATAAACCTTCTGCGGATTTACAAAACGTCTGGATTCATCCCACAGTGTGTTTTGCTCCTGTTTGCAGTAGTCGCGGAGTTCCATGACAGATGGAGACTTGTAAACGCTCTTACCACCTTTAATTACCGGAACAAGGAGCTCGCGGAGTTCGTAGGTTCCGCCAAGAACCTTGGTCTTTTTCCAGGTGTCAACCGGGTCGAAGATCACCATAGTTTCTTCCGGATCGAATTTCTCATCTGCAAGGCAGATCAGATCGGCCTTGATCTTGCCGGTCTTTTTGCTGTAGATACGGTATACAGTCTTGTTGCCCGGGTTGGTAACCTTTTCTGTGTTTTCGGAAAGCTTGATCTTCGGCTGGAAGGTATCGCTGTCAGCGTCCTTTACAGCGGCAAGTTTGTATACGCCGCCGAATGCCGGATTGTTATCGGCTGTGATCAGTTTGGTTCCGACGCCCCAGGAATTGATCTTGGCATCCTGGGCCTTCAGGCTTTCGATAAGATATTCATCAAGATCGCTGGAGGCAGAGATGGTGGCATCATCGAAACCGGCAGCAGCCAGCATCTTGTAAGCTTTTTTGGAAAGATATGCAAGATCACCACTGTCGATACGGATTCCATAGTTCTTCAGCTGGATACCTTCCTCACGCATCTCCTCAAATACACGGATCGCATTGGGAACACCGGATTTCAGGACATCGTAGGTGTCAACCAGAAGAGTACAGGAATTCGGGTAAAGTCTCGCATAGGTCTTAAAGGCAGTGTACTCATCCGGGAAACTCATGATCCAGGAATGAGCATGTGTTCCGAGAACCGGAACGTTAAACATCTGGCCGGTCAGTACGTTGGAAGTACCGGCACATCCGCCGATCACTGCCGCTCTGGCACCAAAGATTCCGGCGTCCGGACCCTGGGCACGGCGAAGACCGAATTCCATGATGGGATCGCCCTTGGCTGCGTGGCATACACGTGCTGCCTTAGTGGCAATAAGACTCTGATGGTTCATAATGTTCAGGATGGCGGTCTCTACAAGCTGAGCTTCCATGATCGGTGCGATAACCTTGACCATCGGCTCTCTCGGGAAGATCACGGTCCCCTCCGGAATTGCGTAGATATCACCGGTGAATCTGAAGTTGCTCAAATACTCAAGGAAATCATCCTCAAAGATGCCAAGACTTCTCAGATAGGCAATGTCTTCTTCTGAGAAACGGAGATTTTCGATGTATTCGATCATCTGTTCCAGTCCTGCGCAGATGGCAAAACCGCCATCGCATGGATTGTTGCGGTAGAACATATCAAAGACAACGGTCTGGTTGGTAGGGTTTTTGAAATATCCCTGCATCATGGTAAGCTCATAGAGGTCCGTGAGCAGAGTAAGGTTATTTGCTCGCATAGCGTTCTCCTTTGGATGCCTCCGGATATTGTGACCGGAGGGAAATACACGGTTGTTTCCGCTCTTTTTATTATACGGCTTATTATAACACAAAGGAGTGGATTGTAAAATTTTTTTACTGCGTAAACCCGCATATAATAAGGAGTTTTAACAGCAGTTTAAGAAATTTTGAAAAAAAATAAAAAAAATTAAAAAAAGGGGTTGCAATTTCAAAAAAGCTGTTATATAATAACATCCGTCGCAAGCGATAAGGCAAGCGAAAAACAAAACACATAGGGCTATCGCCAAACGGTAAGGCAACGGACTCTGACTCCGTCAGTTCAAGGTTCGAATCCTTGTAGCCCTGCTTCTTAAGTACCTCAGTTGAGAGGTACTTTTTTGTGCTCAAAAATAAGAAGATATTTGCAAGTTGCTGTTCACTGATAATATTCGCAATCCGCTGCGCCAAAAAAACAAGTGCGTTTCTTTCTGCCAAGTGTTACAATAAAGTATAGACAGTATGACAGGAGGCATGAATGAGTTACAGTTTTGAGAGTCGAGTAAGATTCAGTGAGATCGGAGAAGATGGCTGCCTGACGTTGCCGGGAGTTCTGGATTATTTTCAGGATTGCTGTACCTTTGAATCCGAGCAGACAGGAGTCGGTATGGAAGTATTAAAGGAACAGAAAAGAGCCTGGGTACTTTCTGCATGGCAGGTAATTGTAAAGCGATATCCGAAGCTTGGTGAGAATATAAAAGTAACAACTATTCCTTATGGATTCCGTGGTTTCATCGGAATGCGTAATTTTATTCTTGAGACAGCAGATGGTGAGAAACTGGCCTGGGCCAATTCCTACTGGTCCTTTATCAATACAGAAACCGGTATTCCGGAAAAGCTGACACCAACAGATACGGATCCCTATGATCTGGGCGAAAAAATAGAGATGGATTATGCACCAAGAAAGATCGCGCTTCCGAAGGAACGGGAAGTGCAGAATGCTTTTTCTGTGCAGAAGCATCATTTGGATACCAATCATCATGTGAACAATTGTCAGTATATCCGGATGGCAGCGGATCATCTGCCTGAAGATTTTAAAGTCGGTCAGCTTCGTGCTGAATATAAACGTCAGGCAGTACTGGATAATGTTATCATTCCGGAAGTATATATGACAGAAAATAAAGAAGCTGTAGTTCTCAACGCGGAGGATAAAGAACCTTACGCAGTAGTTGAGTTTACAAAATAAATACAGGCGGTAGAGATTAGTACATCGTTTTTGAAACAACTATACCGTAAAAGGAGGGCGCGCTATGCTTGAAAAATTAAAAGAAGAAGTTTACAGAGCAAATATGGATCTGCCCCAATATGGTCTTGTTACCTTTACATGGGGAAATGTCAGCGGGATCGACAGGGAGCAGGGACTTTTTGTGATCAAGCCAAGTGGTGTGGATTATGACAAGCTGACACCGGAAGACATGGTAGTGGTAGATATTGATGGAAATAAAGTAGAAGGAAGATACAATCCATCCTCTGATACACCGACACATGCAGTTCTTTACAGAGCGTTTCCGAATATCGGCGGCATCGTACATACCCACTCATCCTGGGCAACAAGCTGGGCGCAGGCAGGCAGATCGATCCCGTGTTATGGAACCACACATGCAGATTACATTTACGGAGAAGTACCCTGTGTGCGTAATCTGACCAAAAGAGAGATCGAAGAGGCATATGAGAAGAACACGGGAGTTCTTATTGCTGATTATTTCAAAAACAAAGATTATGAAGCAGTACCGGCCGTGCTGTGCAAGAACCACGGACCTTTTACCTGGGGTAAGGATGCTCATGAGGCAGTTCATAACGCAGTTGTTCTTGAGGAGGTTGCCAAGATGGCATCTCGCTGTGAGCTGATCAATCCGGATGTAAAACCGGCACCACAGGAGCTTCAGGATAAGCATTACTACAGAAAACATGGTGCAAATGCATATTATGGTCAGGTAGGTCAGGAAGACTGATCAGAAGAAAAAACAGTTTGACTCTATGGTGGATCGTCAATATCCGCCTGAGTGGAAATGCCGCGGAACAGTACCGCGGCATTTTTTGTCGAAAAATGCAGAAAATGTCAGATTTGCTGACCTTTAACACAGATGCCGCCGAAATATGTGCTAATGTCAAGAAAAATGCAGAACATTAACACATTTATTAAAATAGGTGGCAGGATGAAAATATACACTTATCAAGGGAAAAAGAATGTTTCCGGAGAAAAAATACGCCAGATGAGGAATATGAAACGGATGTCGCAATCTGCGCTGGCAGCAAAAATGCAGGTGGAAGGAGTGATGCTGGAGCGTGACAGTATCAGCCGGATCGAAGGAGGAGAACGTTTTGTAGCAGATTATGAACTGCGGGTGTTTGCAAAGGTGCTGGGAGTGGATGTGAAGTGGCTTCTGAATGAGCAGTAAATAAGGCAATATTGGATTACAGTTCGCTGGTAATATTCCGCGAAGCGTGTTACTGAAAACGGAGTGAAAAGTAACAATATTGGTCTGAATGGCAGGAATCTGTGTAAACTACTTGATATTTATGTCGGAAACTGCTACAGTATAAAGAAAAAAAGATGGCCGGGAAGTCCTGCGGAGGGCAAACGGTCACGGATAAGAAGATAGAGGCGCGGATTTTATCAGTATTTATGGATGCAAGGCCCTGGCAGGCTGTTCATAAAGAAAGGAAAATTTGCCGAAGTGCTCTGGAAGGCCAGATGACAGGGTGCTGGGATAACGCAGAATATGCGTTGTACTGTCACGGATGTGGAGCGCTATCGGTAGCACTTCGGGAAATCTGCATTTAATATGCTGAATGGAGATTTTCTGACAGGCTATTAGTTAAATAAGGATTATTTAACCGGAGGTGTTCTTAAGAAGAGACAGCCTCCGTTTTTTTGTCCCCGAAAAGGGAGGAGAAAAATGAGTAAAAAAGCAGGAACAGCATTGTCTGTTATGGCAATGATATTCATGGGCGCACTGGCAAGTCCTCTGACTGTGCTGGCTGCGGATGCGGAGGAGACTTACCAGCCTGCTCTGTATGCAACGATCTGGGCACTGCTTCCACCTCTTGTAGCGATCATCCTTGCGCTGATCACGAAAGAAGTATACAGTTCTCTGTTTGTGGGAATTGTAGTAGGAGCACTGATCTATTCCGGATTTAAATTCGAAGGAACGGTAACACAGATTTTTGAGGGAGGAATCATCAAGGTTCTTTCTGACAGCTATAACGTAGGAATCCTGATCTTCCTTGTTATCCTGGGATCTGTGGTATGTATGATGAACAAGGCCGGCGGCTCTGCCGCATTCGGACGATGGGCCAGCAAAAAGATCCACACACGTGTGGGTGCAGAGCTTGCATCGATCATCCTTGGAATTCTGATCTTCATTGACGATTATTTTAACTGTCTGACAGTAGGAAGTGTTATGCGTCCGGTAACAGACAGACATCATGTATCCAGAGCAAAATTTGCATACCTGATCGATGCGACAGCCGCTCCGGTATGTATCATCGCACCGATCTCATCCTGGGCTGCCGCAGTCAGCGGATTCGTAGAGGGACAGGATGGACTTGCGATTTTTGTAAGAACCATCCCGTATAACTTTTACGCGATCCTTACTATTGTAATGATGGTTGGCATGGTACTGATGAAAACCGAGTTTGGTGCCATGAGAACACATGAGATCAATGCTCTGAACGGAGATCTTTATACAACATCTGCAAGACCGTATGAGAATGCAACGGATGATGCGACACCGAATCCGAGAGGAAAGGTGATCGATCTTGTGATCCCGATCGTTGTGCTTGTTATCTGCTGTGTCATCAGTATGATCTACACAGGAGGATTTTTCAGCGGAACAGATTTTGTTACCGCATTTTCACAGAGTGATGCCTCTACAGGCCTTGCAATGGGAAGTGCTTTTGGTCTGGTATTTGCCATTATTTTCTATATGATCCGCCGTGTGGTCAATTTCAGAGACTGTATGGGATGCATCCCGGAAGGCTTCAAGGCTATGGTACCGGCGATCATGATCCTGACCTTTGCATGGACACTGAAGGCTATGACAGACTCACTTGGTGCAGCGGTATTCGTAGAAGAAGCAATGCGTTCTGTTGCCGGTGGTATTGAAGTTATCCTTCCGGCCATTATTTTCCTGGTGGGATGTGGACTTGCATTTGCTACAGGTACTTCCTGGGGAACCTTTGGTATCCTGATCCCGATCGTTGTTGCGGTATTTGAGAAATCCAGTCCTGAGATGATGATCATTTCCATGTCAGCCTGCATGGCAGGTGCAGTTTGCGGAGACCACTGCTCACCGATCTCCGATACAACGATCATGGCTTCCGCAGGAGCACAGTGTGATCATGTGACTCACGTTTCCACACAGCTTCCGTATGCGATCCTGGCTGCGGCAATATCCTTTGTAACTTATATTGTTGCAGGTTTTGTAAAAACAGCATGGATCGCTCTTCCGGTGGGAATCGTGCTGATGCTGATCGTACTTTTTGTCATTAAAAAGATGAACCCGATGCCGATTGAGAAACCAACAGAATAACAGACTAACCCAATGTGGGGGCAGATTTCCCCATGAATGGCAAATAAAAGGCAGTGACGGAAAGAAATTTCCGAAGCTGCCTTTTTTGTGCTTTCTATAATAATTCTCTTATGTTATAATGCAGGACAGACAGCAAATAGTAAATGATCATATATAGTTTTAAGGAACAGGAGTAAGAATGATAGAATTAGGTAAAAAACAGAAATTACTGGTTGTAAAAACCGTGGATTTCGGAATATATCTTGGAGAGGACCGAAACGCACCTCAGAATGAGCGGGTGCTTCTTCCGTCCAAGCAGGTACCGGAAGGAACCAAAGCAGGTGATGAGATCGAAGTATTCATCTATAAGGATTCCCAGGACAGACTGATCGCAACGACCCGTGAGCCGATGCTTCAGGTGGGACAGACAGCAGTCCTTAAGGTAAAACAGGTCACCAGGATCGGTGCTTTTCTTGACTGGGGACTGGAGAAGGATCTTCTTCTTCCGTATCATGAGCAGACCAACCGGGTCCGTGAAGGCGAGGAGTGTCTGGTAGCTCTTTATGTAGATAAGAGCAGCAGACTCTGTGCAACCATGAAGGTGTATCATTATCTTTCCACCAGAACTCCTTATGTACCGGGAGATTCGGTAAAGGGGCGTGTCTATGAGATCAGTGGGAATTTCGGCGTTTTTGTTGCGGTAGATGATAAATATTCCGCTCTGATCCCGGCACGGGAGGCAACAGGCAAGTACAGACCGGGAGCTATTCTTGATCTTCGTGTCACAGAGGTGAAAGAGGATGGCAAGATGAACGTCAGTGACCGCCAGAAGGCTTACATCCAGATCAATGAGGATGCAGAGAGCGTATTCAGCGTGATTGAGGAATTTGCAGGGGTGCTGCCATTTGATGATCATGCTTCACCGGAAGTCATCAAGAGAGAGTTTGGCCTCAGTAAGAACGCATTCAAGCGTGCAGTCGGTCATCTGATGAAGGAAGGAAAAGTAGAGATCCGTGACAAGAGGATCTACATTAAAAAATAACAAGGTGTTGACCGGCTCCGGATCAGACACGCTCCGGCACGTTCAGAGAAAAGTGCAGAGCGGGGAGGATCCGGAGCCCTGTTTTTTTACGATAAGGAGAATAAATTTGGAGTTTACACATTTACATGTCCATACAGAATACAGCCTTCTGGATGGCTCCAATAAGATCAAAGAATATGTAGCCAGAGTAAAAGAGCTGGGTATGGACAGTGCGGCGATCACTGATCATGGCGTTATGTATGGTGTCATTGATTTTTACAGGGCTGCAAGAGAAGCCGGGATCAATCCGATCCTCGGATGTGAGGTTTATGTGGCTCCGGGCTCCCGTTTTGACAGAGAAGTGGGAAGTGGGGATGACCGTTATTATCATCTGGTCCTGCTGGCTGAGAATAATCAGGGATACAGCAACTTGATGAAAATTGTATCCAAGGCATTTGTGGAAGGGTTTTATTACAAGCCACGTGTGGATCTGGAGCTTCTGGAAAAATATCACGAGGGTATCATTGCCTTAAGTGCCTGCCTGGCAGGAGAGGTCGCCAGATATCTTGCACGTGGAATGTATGAGGATGCCAAGATCGTGGCATTACGTTATCAGGATATTTTCGGAAAAGGAAATTTCTTTCTGGAGCTTCAGGATCATGGGATTCCGGAGCAGCAGACAGTAAATCAGCAGCTTCTCCGTATGCACAGAGAGACGGGGATCGATCTGGTTGCCACCAATGATGTGCATTACACTATGGCAGAGGATGCGGAACCACATGATGTTCTTCTTTGTCTGCAGACTCAGAAAAAGCTCAGCGATGAGAACAGAATGCGCTATGAGGGCGGCCAGTATTATGTGAAATCGCCGGAAGAGATGGCGAGGCTTTTTCCATATGCGCTGGAAGCGCTGGAAAACACGCACAAGATCGCGGAGAGATGTCATGTGGAGATTGAATTTGGTGTGACCAAGCTGCCGAAATATGATGTGCCGGACGGACTTACCTCATGGGAATATCTGAACAAGCTTTGTCATGAGGGACTTGAGCAGCGTTATCATCCGGTAACAGAGGCGCTGAAAAAGCGCCTGGATTATGAGCTGTCTACTATCAAAAATATGGGGTATGTAGATTACTTTCTCATCGTATGGGATTTTATCAAATATGCCAGGGACAACGATATCATGGTTGGTCCGGGACGAGGTTCTGCCGCAGGAAGCCTGGTCGCCTATACACTTGGGATCACCCAGCTGGACCCGATCCGCTATGATCTGCTCTTTGAACGTTTCCTGAATCCGGAGCGAGTATCCATGCCGGATATCGATGTGGATTTCTGCTTCGAACGGAGACAGGAGGTTATTGATTATGTGAGAAGAAAATATGGTGATGACTGCGTGGTTCAGATCGTTACCTTCGGTACGCTGGCAGCCCGCGGTGTCATCCGTGATGTGGGCCGTGTTCTGGATATGCCTTATGCCCAGGTGGACACTATTGCCAAGATGATCCCACAGGAGCTGAATATCACCATTGACAAGGCACTGGGAATGAATCCGGAGTTTCGCAAGGCTTACGAGGAACAGGACGATATCCATCGTCTGATCGATCTGGCAAAACGTCTGGAGGGGCTTCCGAGGCATACCTCCATGCATGCGGCAGGTGTTGTGATCAGCCAGAAGGATGTATCGGAATACGTACCCCTTTCCAGAGCACAGGATGGTTCCATTGTCACGCAGTTTACCATGACAACACTGGAAGAGCTGGGACTTCTGAAAATGGATTTCCTGGGCCTCCGTACCCTGACGGTTATTCAGAATGCTGTGAAAATGGTGGAAAAAAGTACCGGTATGCTTCTGGATATGCAAAAGATCGACTACAACGATAAAAAGGTACTGGATTCCCTCGGAACAGGACGTACTGACGGCGTGTTCCAGCTGGAGAGCGCCGGAATGAAAAGCTTCATGAAGGAGCTGAAGCCGCAAAGTCTTGAGGACGTGATCGCGGGAATTTCGCTTTACCGTCCGGGCCCCATGGATTTCATTCCGCAGTACATCCGCGGAAAAAACCGTCCGGATACCATCCGTTATGATTGTCCGCAGATGGAGCCGATCCTGAAGCCGACCTATGGCTGTATCGTATACCAGGAGCAGGTTATGCAGATCGTCCGTGAGCTTGCAGGCTATACCCTTGGACGAAGTGACCTGGTGCGCCGTGCCATGTCCAAGAAAAAAGCTTCTGTTATGGCAAAAGAACGCCAGAATTTCGTTTACGGAAACGTGGAAGAGGGAGTACCGGGATGTATTGCCAACGGTATTTCCGAGGAGATCGCAAACAAGATCTACGATGAGATGACAGATTTTGCAAAGTATGCCTTCAATAAGTCTCATGCTGCCGCTTATGCGGTGGTCTCCTACCAGACGGCATATCTCAAATATTACTATCCGGTAGAGTTTATGGCTGCACTGATGACATCCGTTGTGGAAATGCCAAACAAGGTTGCCGAGTATATTTCTGTATGCCGCCAGATGGGGATCCGGATCCTTCCGCCGGATATCAATCATGGTTTTTATGGCTTTTCTGTTGACAATGGTGCCATTCGTTATGCACTTTCTGCCATCAAGAGTATCGGCCGTCCGGTAATCGAGGGGATCGTGAGGGAGCGTGAGGAGCACGGAGAATATACCTCCCTGAAAACATTTATTGAGCGAAATATCGACCAGATCAACAAGAGAGTTGTGGAAAATCTGATCAAGGCCGGAGCGCTGGATTGCCTGGAGGGAAACCGGAATCAGAAAATGACGGTTTATACGCAGATCATAGACAGTATCAACCAGGATAAGAAGCATACCATGGCGGGACAGCTGAGCCTTTTTGATATTGCGCCTGAAGAAGATAAAAACGAATTTGAGATCCGTATGCCGCAGGCAGCAGAATATCCGAAGGAGACGATACTGACCTTTGAGAAGGAAGTTCTCGGCATCTATCTCAGCGGTCATCCGCTGGAGCGTTACCGGAATATGATGGAAAAAATGATCTCTGCAAAAACTTCTGATTTTCAGCCGGATGATGAAACAGGGATACCGGAGGTTTACGATAATCAGAAAGTGATCGTGGGCGGAATGATCACGGATAAAACCATAAAATATACAAAGAATAATAAGGTAATGGCGTTTCTTACAGTGGAGGATCTGGTAGGCACCGTGGAGGTTGTGGTATTTCCACGTGATTACGAAAAATGCCAGATGTTCCTGAATGAAGATGCCCGGCTCTTTATTCAGGGAAGAGTATCCGCAGAAGACGACAAAGCCAGTAAGCTGATCCTGGAAAAGGTCCGTCTTTTTGATGATATGCCAAGAGAACTGTGGCTCCAGTTTGAAAGCCGGGAAGAGTACGCAAAAGCCGAAACCGGTCTGGTAGACGATCTGATGGAATCCAGAGGAAACAGCACGGTGGTTATTTATCTCAAAGATGTCAAGGCAATGAAGAAACTTCCCCCTGCTTATCAGGTCCATATCGAGGACTCCTGGCTGGAACGCATGTGTGAAAAATATGGAAGTTCCAATGTTAAAATTGTGGAGAGAGTATTGAAAA
>OHAC01001600.1_pt1 | contig 20363 bp, 21 predicted proteins | sample 1577051 | NCBI WGS metagenome assembly OHAC01 (sample SAMEA3541499, study PRJEB24748) | human gut metagenome | biome: human gut; feature: human-associated habitat; material: faeces | place: China | collected 2012 | reverse complement strand
CGAGTAAAACGCCGGTCGTGTGCGCCAAGTCACACACGCACATAAAGTGGCCCCGGAGAGCTGTAACAAGCCCTCCGGGGCCATTTTTGTTTCCTGGTATCTTTTCCGCAGAGAGAAATCATGGTATACTGAGAACAGCAACTCGGAATTTATGGAGGTACTTCACTATGGAATACAAACGCTTTGGCGGTAAGCTCCTTGTCCGCATCGACAAAGATGAGGAGATCAGTGAAACAAATTTGATTTTAGGGGGACAAAGATGAGTGATGTAAAAGGAAAGACCGGCGCAGTCCTGAGGGAGACGGCAGTCCTGACCGGGGCGGTGGCGATCATTGCGGCGAGCGTTTTCTTTTTTCTGGTGCCGAGCCATACATCCGTCAGCAGCATTTCCGGCCTTGGCATCGTGCTGTCCAATTTTGTGCCGCTGCCCTTGTCGGTCATTACGATGATCCTGAACGTCGTGCTTCTCATCATCGGGTTCTTTACCTGCGGCAGAGAATTTGGCGCAAAGACCGTATACACCAGTGTGCTGCTGCCGGTGTTTCTGGGGCTGTTTGAAAAGCTGTTCCCGGAGTTCGGCTCGATGACCGGCAGTCAGGAGCTGGACGTGCTGTGCTATATTCTGGTGGTCAGCATCGGGCTGAGTATTTTGTTCAACCGCAATGCATCCTCCGGCGGGCTGGATATCGTGGCAAAGATCATGAACAAGTACCTGCACATGGAATTGGGAAAAGCCATGTCTCTGTCGGGAATGTGTGTGGCGCTTTCCGCGGCCCTGGTCTACGATAAAAAGACCGTGGTGCTGAGTATCCTCGGTACTTACTTCAACGGCATCGTGCTGGACCATTTCATCTTTGATAACAGCATCAAACGCCGCGTCTGCATCATCACCGAAAAAGAGGAGGTGCTGCGTCAGTTCATCCTCCATGACCTGCACAGCGGTGCGACTATGTACGAGGCCATCGGTGCATACAATCTGGAAAAGCACAACGAGATCATTACCATCGTGGACAAGAGCGAATATCAGAAGCTGATGAACTTTATCAACCGGGAAGACCCCAAGGCTTTTGTTACCGTTTACAATGTGTCCAGCATGCAGTATCAGCCCAAGATCTGATCGGCGGAGAGCTGCCGCAAAGGGCGGGCCTTTTGCGGCTTGCTCTTTGCCATAGCTGCGTGGTATGCTCAAGTCCGGAAATATCAAAGCGCATGGAGGTAAAAAGCATGCTGACCTATACCTATGTTTCAGAGGGGACGTTTGCCCTGATGGAAAAACCAAAGCCGGTGCTGCAGCACGAGCGGGACGCCATTGTAAAGGTGACCCTTGCCAGCATCTGCTCCAGCGACCTGCACATTAAGCACGGCAGCGTGCCCCGGGCGGTGCCCGGCATCACCGTAGGGCACGAGATGGTGGGCATCGTAGAAGAAGTGGGCAGTGCGGTGACCAATGTGAAACCCGGCGACCGGGTGACGGTGAACGTGGAGACCTTCTGCGGAGAGTGCTTTTTCTGCAAAAAAGGCTTTGTGAACAACTGCACCGATCAAAACGGCGGCTGGGCGCTGGGCTGCCGCATTGACGGCGGGCAGGCGGAGTATGTCCGGGTGCCCTTTGCGGATCAGGGACTGAACAAGATCCCGGACGGCGTCACCGATCGGCAGGCGCTGCTGGTGGGCGATGTGCTGGCCACCGGCTTTTGGGCGGCACGCATCTCGGAAATCACCCCCGAGGATACCGTGCTGATCCTCGGTGCAGGGCCGACCGGCATCTGCACGCTGCTGTGCGTCATGCTGCACAGCCCCAAGCGCATCATCGTCTGTGAAAAGGACGCAAGCCGCCTGCAGTTCATCCGTCAGCACTACCCGCAGGTGCTCACCGTGCAGCCGGAGGACTGCGCCGCCTTTGTGCGTGCCCACAGCGACCACGACGGGGCCGATGTGGTGCTGGAGGTGGCAGGGGCAGACTCCACCTTCCGGCTGGCATGGGAGTGTGCACGGCCCAACGCCGTTGTGACGGTGGTGGCGCTGTACGATAAGGCACAGACCCTGCCGCTGCCGGAAATGTACGGCAAAAACCTCACCTTTAAGACCGGCGGCGTGGACGGCTGCGACTGTGAAGAAACGCTGCGTCTCATCGCAGAAGGCAAGATCGATACCGAACCGCTCATCACTCACACCTACCCCCTGCGCCGGATCGCAGAGGGCTACGAGCTGTTTGAAAAGAAACGGGACGGCGTGATCAAGGTGGCAGTGGAGTGCTGACGGTCTGCGCCAAGTCACACACGCACATAAGGTGGCCCCGGAGAGCTGTAACAAGCCCTCCGGGGCCATTTTTGTTCCTGGCATCTTTTCCGCAGCGGCAAGGCGTGGTAGAATAGTGGCAGAACTAATCCACAGGTGAGAAAATTGAACTTCAGAGAGAGGAGATGTTTCTATGCAGTCTGATGAGCTGAAACGCCGGATCTCGGCAGGCAGAGGAGATGCTCTGGCCGATCTGGTTTTGAGAAATGCCAGAATCGTCAATGTGTTTACCGATGAGATCGACACCGCTGACATTGCCATCAGCGGAAATTCGATCGTGGGCGTGGGCACGTATCATGGTCGGAAAGAAGTTGATCTGCACGGCAAATATGTCTGCCCGGGCCTGATCGATGGGCATATCCACATCGAAAGCTCAATGCTCTGTGGTCCGGCTTTCGAGCAGGCAGTGCTGCCCCACGGTACCACTGCAGTGGTCACAGACCCACACGAGATCTCGAACGTTGCGGGGCTGGAAGGCTTGGATTTCATGCTGGAAACGACAAAAAATTTGACCCTTTCGGTTTATTTCATGCTGCCCTCCTGTGTGCCGGCCACGGATCTGGATGAATCCGGCGCGGTGCTGAACGCAGAACAGCTCCGGCCTTACTACGGCGATCCCCGTGTGCTGGGGCTTGCGGAACTGATGAATGCCTATGGAACGGTGCGCTGTGACCCGAAGATCCTGCAGAAGATCCGCGACTGCACCGAAGCGGGAAAGATCGTGGATGGACACGCACCGCTCTTGAGCGATAAGGACCTGAATGCTTATATTGCGGCAGGCGTTCAGTCCGATCACGAGTGCTCCAACATCGAGGAAGCCATGGAAAAACTCCGGCGCGGACAATACATCATGATCCGGGAAGGAACGGCTGCCAAAAATATGGAGGCCCTGATGCCGCTGTTCCGGGAGCCTTATTGCAGCCGCTGCATGCTGGTGACGGATGACAAGCACCCCGGTGACCTGCTGGACAGCGGACACATCGATTTCAACATCCGTAAAGCAATCCGGTTGGGGGCGGACCCGGCAGTGGCCGTCAAAATGGCAACGCTGGTTCTGGCACAGTATTTTGGGTTCAAGCAGCGCGGTGCCGTAGCACCGGGGTACCGGGCAGATCTGGTTGTGGTTCCTGATCTGGAATCCTTTACGGTCGAACAGGTTTACAAGAATGGCACGCTGGTGGCCGAGCACGGAAAAACGCTGAAACCCGCACCGCTTGACATCGACCGTGTGAGATTTTCCCACGTTATGGATTCCTTTGATCTGGATGAGATCACACTGCAGGACCTGGAACTTCGGGAAAGCGGGGAGCAGGAGCGTGTCATCTGCCTGAACCGGGGCGAATTGCTTACAGAGGAAAAAATCATCCCGTTCCAACGGCATCTGGGCAAAGCTCCCGGTGTGGACCCGGAACACAACATCGTAAAACTCGCCGTTTTTGAGCGGCATCATCACTCCGGCCATGTGGGCATTGGCTTTTTAGGAAACTTCAGCCTGAAATGCGGAGCCGTTGCATCGAGCATCGCACATGATTCCCATAACCTGATTGTGGCAGGGGACAACGATACCGATATGATGCTGGCCGGCAACACTGTGCGGAAAAACAAAGGCGGACTTGCGTTTGTGGCAGATGGACAGGTCGTGGCAGAACTTGCGCTTCCGGTGGCCGGATTGATGAGCACCGAAAGCGCAGAGAGCGTTGCGGCGAAAATGCAGGCGCTGAACGATGCCCTCAAGGCACATGGTGTAGCGGAAGACATCGGCATTTTTATGACCCTCGCCTTCGTCAGCCTTCCGGTCATTCCCAAACTCAGACTGAATACATACGGCATCATCGATGTAGCGCAGCAGAAAGTCGTTCCGGCTGTTTTTTAATATGCGATAACAAAAATACTGCCGGAGACCGACCCGAATGGTCCGTCTCCGGCAGCAGAACAGTTCGTTCCTACTCTTAGAAGCGAGCCGCATCAAGAGAAAAATTGACGGAAATTCTTATTTGATAAATCGGAATTTGTAGAGGGGGTGTGATTATATGAAAAACAATAGCCCACAAAAGCAGGCTGCCATTTCTTGGATCATTTTGATGATAGGAATATTGCTCGCAGTAATAGGAGCAATGACGGCAAAGGAGTACAGAGTAAACCTATGCCTGCTAATCGGTGCAATGGCTGTTATTGGTGGTATTGTATATCACCTCACCATGATGAAATGTCCTTATTGCGGTTGCTCGCTTGTTGGTTATAGGCCGATCCCTAAAGAATGTCCAAAGTGTCATAAAAAATTTGAAGAATAAGTTCGCGTTTATCAAGGTGAACATTTAAGTATTAAAAACGGGAGTGAAACAAATGATGACCATTGCACAGATCATGGAAAAGATGATCGCCTTTTCCGAAGGGAATATCCATGACATCACGCACCTGAGCTGTGTGTGGACCTATGCCAAAACGGCAGCAGGTATCCGGCTGACGAAAACAGTGTTTGGAGTGTAAAAATGATTCAGAAGCATTGCTTTGAATGCGGTACGGCATTGATTGAAAAAGAACTGGAAGAAGAGGGCATTGTGCCTTATTGCCCGAAATGCCAGCAATACCGGTTCCCGATGTACAATGTGGCAGTCAGCATGATTGTTGTGGATGAGGAAACCGGGAAAATTCTGCTCATCCAGCAGTACGGCAAGCCCTCTTATATTCTGGTGGCTGGATATGTGAACCGCGGTGAGGCAGAAGAACACGCCGTGGTGCGGGAAGTCCGGGAAGAAACCGGGTTGGAAGTAGAGCACCTCCGGTTCAACCGTACTAAGTTTTTTGAGCCGTCCAACACGCTGATGTGCAACTTTACGGTTTTCGTCAGAACCGCAAAGGCGCTGCATATCAACCACGAAGTGGACCGCTGCAAGTGGTTCACCCCACAGGAAGCCAGAGAAAACATCCGTCCCAACAGCCTTGCAGCGGAATTTTTGAATGCGTATCTGGACGAAGTGGGGAATAAGCCGATGGAGATGTGATCCGTGACGGAACCACGGGAATTTTGACGGAGAGTATGGAAAAAAGTTGGTTCGGCCTGTTTCGGTTGACTTTTTTATAAAGAATTGGTATATATGATACTATATAGTATCAATAAGTATCAATTGCGAGGTGGACAGAATGGATGGGGCACAGTTTGCCAAAATGCTTTCAGATAAGCATTTGTTTGAACTCAATCGGATGGAATACAAGTACTCGACTGTCAGCGTCAAAGAATTTGCCGAATTGCTGCAGCAAAACTTTGCGCAGCCTCTGCCGTTGACTGATTTTTCTGGAAATAAGCTGTTTTACCTGCCGAACCTCGCGCAAATTTCAACGAATGGTATGAAGCAGTTGCTCTCTGTCCCTGTCAGTGGACAAAACTTCGGTTTGTCGGCGATGACCGAGGAAATTTATGCTACTTTTCAAATTGAAAGTATCCGCTCGACCCGCAGCAGTATCCGTTATATCCTCGATGGTTATGCCCCTCGTGATGAACAAGAAGCCCGCATCTATGGTATGAAGCGCGGACTGGAGTTTATCGCGAATCGTCAGAATAGGATCACCGAGGAGAATCTGCATTACCTATATCAGATCAGCACAGGGGATTATCTCCCGGCTGAAGATCGATTACTGCCAAACCACTTTTATCGGCATGGCGAGGTTTTTATTGTGGGCGGTGAGGAACCCAGACCGGGACTTCCGGCAGAGCGGCTTCCCGGTGCTATGAAATGTCTTGTCGATTTTGCGAATGCCAATGACGGCATCAATGAGCTGCATAAGGCTGCCATTCTGCACTTTGCCTTTGCGTACTACCACCCCTATTTTGACGGGAATGGACGCACTGCACGGCTATTTCACCTCTGGTATCTTGTTCAGCAGGGCTATCCTGCGGCACTGTTCACGCCGCTTTCCCGATACATCGCTGAAAACAAGGACGCATATTACAAAGCCTACGAACGCGTGGAGAGAAATGCTCTGATTTCCGGCTATACGGATGTGACTCCCTTTCTGTTCTACTTCTGCAATGAGGTCTATAACCGCCTGCAGGTGGATGCAGTCCCGCCGAAAACTGATCTTGAGGTATATCAAACTGCTCTTGCGGAAGGAAAGATCACAGAAAAAGAACGGCTGCTCTGGGAGTATGTTCTGTCTGCTTATGGTGCAGAGGAGTTTACCACAAAGCAGCTGGAAAAGGATTTCCGAAACGCTGCGTATGCAACCATTCGGACGTTTGTGATGAAATTCCATGAGATGGGGCTGCTTACTGCAAGAAAAGCAGGAAACAGGGTGTTCTATCATGTCGGTGGAGCGTCTGATGTCCTATCATTGTAATGAGGCGAAAAATTCAAGGGGGAATTTGCCATGCTCCAACCCGGACTGTATGAACAGGTCATCAATAACGCACTGAGCAGCGAGCTTTCGGAGATTCCGGAGGCCCGCAAGTCCACTGCACCCATCGATACAGCAGAAGCCTCCAAAGTTCTGGCACAGTACCTGACCGACGTGGTGCAGAAGGGCCTTGAGAATGTACAGGACAACGGTGGAGGACTCGAAGCGCAGATTCAGCTGGCAAATCAGATCGTAAACACGATCCAGAACACCACACAGGAAGCTGACTTTGCTTCGCTGGGCGTTGACCAGCGGGCAGAGCAGCTTCTTGCGCTTTTACGAGACAACGACCCGCGTCTTGCCACAGGAAAAAGCGCAAAAGAGCTGGAACGACCGGAGACCTCTATTGCACAAAGCTCGTTGTTCACCGGTGCCATTCATGAGCCTCAGATGTACACCGAGCTGAAAAAGGAAATCGTGTCTGCTGACCGCATTGACATGCTGGTGTCCTTCATCAAATGGAGTGGTCTGCGGCTTATTATGGACGAGCTGCGCCAGTTCACGCAGAGTGGAGGCGAGCTGCGCATCATCACAACTTCCTATATGGGGGCTACAGATGTGAAGGCCATCGAAGAACTGCGTCAGCTGCCCAACACCAAAATCAAGGTCAGTTATGACACGAAGCGTACCCGGCTCCATGCAAAAACTTATGTGTTTTACCGGGATACCGGCTTCACGACGGCGTATGTTGGTTCCTCTAACCTGTCCAATGCCGCAATTTCCAGCGGTCTGGAATTGAATGTGAAAGTCACAAAGAAGGACTTGCCGGAGACGATTGACAAAATTGCAGCCACCTTTGAAAGCTATTGGAACTCCAACGAGTTTGAATATTACGATGAAGGGCAGAAGGAACGCCTGACCCGTGCCTTAAAAGATGAAAAGTACAGCGAAACCGACAACAGTGGCATCTACACGCTGGACATTCTGCCATATTCTTACCAGCAGGAGATTCTGGATAAGCTGGAAGCAGAACGCACCGTGCGAGGGTACAACCGAAACCTTGTAGTGGCTGCTACCGGAACCGGAAAGACTGTGATTTCCGCACTGGATTACAAGCGTTTCTGCAAACAGCATCCGGGTCACCCCTGCCGGCTGTTGTTCGTGGCGCATCGGGAGGAGATTCTGAAGCAGAGCCTGTATACTTTCCGGGCAGTGCTGAAAGACGCCAATTTTGGCGAGCTGTTTGTGGGCAGCCACAAGGCTGACAGCATCGACCATCTGTTTATCTCCATTCAGACTTTCAATTCGCAGGATTTTACCACGAAAACAGATGCGGATTTCTACGATTATATCGTTGTGGATGAGTTCCATCATGCCGCTGCACCGACCTACCAGAAGCTGCTGGAATACTATCAGCCGAAAATCCTGCTGGGCCTGACCGCCACCCCGGAACGCATGGACGGAAAGAACATTCTGGACTATTTCAGTGGGCGCATTGCTGCCGAAATTCGTCTGCCGGAAGCCATTGACCGGAAACTGCTTTGTCCCTTTCAATATTTCGGTGTGACCGACACGGCAGATTTGAGCAGCCTGAAATGGCGAACGGGCGGATACGACAAAAACGAACTGTCCAATCTGTACACCCTCAGCGGTTTGGTGGCAGAGCGGCGTGCCGACCTTGTGGTAAACTCGATTTTGAAATATGTGACAGACATCAACGAGGTAAAAGGTCTGGGCTTCTGCGTTTCCATTGAACATGCCAGGTTCATGGCTGATTATTTCAATGCACGTGGCATTTCGTCCATGGCATTGACAGGGGACTCTCCGGATGAGGAACGCAACGCAGCCAAACAAAGGCTTGTTTCTGGGGAGCTTCATTTCATTTTTGTTGTGGATATTTACAATGAAGGCGTGGACATTCCGGAAGTGAACACGGTGCTGTTCCTGCGTCCCACGGAATCGCTGACCGTGTTTTTGCAGCAGCTGGGCCGCGGCCTGCGTCTGGCCGAAAACAAAGAATGCCTGACTGTGCTGGATTTTATCGGTCAGGCAAACAAAAAGTATAATTTTGAGGAGAAGTTTGCAGCACTGCTTTCCAATACTGCCCACAGTGTAAGCCGGGAAATCAAGGAAGGTTTTCTCTCTGCGCCAAAAGGCTGCTACATTCAGCTGGAAAAAATCGCAGCAAAATATGTGCTGGATAATATCAGTGCATCTTATGACCGCACTTCCGGCCTTGTGGCACGGGCAGCCTCCTTCACAGAAGATACCGGCCTGCCGTTGACACTGGGGAATTTTCTCGATTACTACCATCTCGACCCACGGGCGATTTACAGTAAGAAAATCTGCTTTGCCCGTCTGTGTGTCCGTGCAGGGACAGCTTCCGACTTTACGGAACTACTGGAAGAAACCATGACCAAAGCACTTGCACGCTTTGCGGTCGTGGATTCCCGCAGGTGGATTCAGTTTCTGTTGAACCTTTTGCTCAAGTTGGACGACACTGATTTTGCAGCACTATCGCCGCGAGAACAGCGAATGCTGCAAATGTTTTATGTGACCGTATGGGGCAAAGCTGCGGAACGTTGGGACGATGAGGAAGTTCTCGATAACCTATATGCTCTCTCGGACAGCCCGGTTTTGCTGCACGAATTGCAGGCACTCTTGCAATATCAGTATAATCGAATCGACTTTATCGATGAGCCGGTAGATGTTGGTTTTGACTGCCCGCTGGATTTGCACTGTACTTATACTCGTGACCAGCTGCTGGTGGCGCTGGACTTTCTGAAACCTGCTACTGTCCGCGAGGGCGTGAAATGGCTGCCGGACAAGAATCTGGACGTGTTCTTTGTGACCTTGAATAAAGCGGACAAGGATTATTCGCCAACCACCATGTACAAAGATTACTCCATCAACGAGAGCCTGTTCCACTGGCAGAGCCAGAGCACGACCGCAGAAAATTCGGCTACCGGTCAACGATATATTCATCATCGGGAGAAGGGAAGCCGTGTACTGCTATTTGTCCGTGAGTTTAAGTCGGACTCCCGTTTTGGCGGTGCAGCTGCCTACACCTACTTAGGCACAGTGAACTATGTAACGCATGAAGGCTCCCGCCCAATGAATATTACTTGGAAGCTGGATCGTCCGATTCCGGCAAAGTTCCTCAAAAAGACCAATAAACTGGTGGTCGGTTAAAAGGAGAACGTTATGAAAACGATTCGTGTTGTGGCCGCTGTGATTTGCGACTCCATGCAGGAAAAGTACAAAATCTATGCTACCGCCCGCGGTTATGGCGACTACAAAGGCCAGTGGGAGTTTCCGGGCGGCAAAATCGAGCCGGGCGAAACCCCGTAGCAGGCTCTGAAGCGGGAAATCGAAGAAGAACTGGACACGGAAATCGCCGTGGGTGACCGGATTGGTACGGTCGAGTACGATTATCCGGCGTTTCATCTTTCCATGGACTGCTTCTGGTGTGAAGTGGTTTCCGGCGAGCTTGTTCTGAAAGAAGCGGAAGCTGCGCGGTGGCTGACGAAGGAGGAGTTTGATTCTGTTCCGTGGCTCCCGGCGGATCAGACCATTTTGGATGTTATCAGAAGCTCAATGCAGCCAGTGAAACCACTCCATACCAGCGAATATGACAAAGAACCTCTGCAGAGATGCTGAGGATTCCCGGAATGAAAGATGAACTGGGCCGTCCCATGACGCTGCTGGTGAAAGCTGCTATTCCGAAAAAATCGTAAAACAGAGGCCTCCGAATCTTTTCCTAATAAGAAAGAGATTCGGAGGCCTTTATTGGTTGATTTAGCTAATTCTGTTCACGCAAGCTGATGCAGGACCTGCCGGACGCTGTAACCGTCTTTCTTGAAATCGGAGAACAGAGCATCGATGCGGGTAGGCGTCACGCAGATCAGATTTATCGGTGAGGGCAGTTTTTTTCAGAGCGTCCAGCGGGATCTTCTTGAAAGCAGCATGGGCGTTGTACTCCTCCGAGAAAGGCTCGACCATCGCCGGTGACCTGCAGGCTTCTGAGATTGCCAAAACCATCATACTTGTCGTAAATGGCAAGGAAGACGTGACTGTCCTTTTCCAGTCCGATGAACTTTCTCCCGCCTTCCGAGAACATCCAGAACTTGCCGTCATCAAATTGCGGTAAAATCTGCGTTACCGTTGGGCTGCATTTTGTCAAGATAAAAAATCAAGATGCTGCTGCAAATTTAAAAATTGCCAGCTTTCGCTTCTTTTTGGATGATTTTTCGCATTTGAGTATCCAATGTGCTCTTTGCATTCGGATTGAAAAAGATGTTGACGTTGTAAGTTGTGTTTCTGACTCGCATGGTCAACAGTCCGTCAGCGGGGCGATGTTCGGTCAGAGTGATAGTTTTGCTCATTTGTGCTTCTCCTTTTACAATGTGTGTTCAGTTGCCTTTTGCTGGGGCTGTAATTTTTTCTGTTCAAGCGCCGCCTTGACTTCTTCCAGCTTTTTCAGCACCGATTCCTTCTCCGGGGTCTTACCGCCCGGTGCAGAAAGCTGCTGTTTATTCAGCACCATGTCGATATACTTGCGGATATTTTTCAGGGCGGAGATATCCGGCTGCAAGGTTTCCAGTTGGGTGCGCAGCTCTGCGCTGCTGGATTGCAGCGCAGAAAATTCGGCATCCAATGCCGAAAAATTCACCGCTGTGCTGCCGTTCAGTTTCATCAGGGTGCGGACCGGCTTTGTTGAAGGTGTCCACTTCCTCCTTGTGCTGGGCGGCATAAGCGTCCTTGGTCAGCTTAAAGTTTTTCTTCATAAAGGTATCGTGGACAGGTTTCAGCTTGGCATGGACGGCAGCAGCGTCCTTGATTTGAGCAATCGAGCGCATCCGGTTCTCGTTCTGCTTCAACTGCCTGCGGAGAGGGGCGGCGGTCTGATTCAGGTTAGAAATTGCAGTGTCCAAATCCTCGATGGTGTTCAGAGAATGGGTTTTCAGGTAGTCCACCGCCCGTTTGACTTCCTCAAAGTCCCGGACAGTGCATTTCAGTTTTGCCTTGCCAGACCAATCGCTGCGCTGCTCATTGCGGAGGTTGAAGTAGTCCACCAACAGGTCGGACAGCGTTGGCTCCTTGGCCTGTTCCAGTGCATCCAAAAGAATCTGCTTCTTTTCGTTCAGGTCTGCGATCCAGCGTAGCAGTCCCCGGATGGTGCTGAGGATGGACTGCATCAGGCTGTTGGCGGCTCGAATGTCCCGGTTCAGGTTGCCGAGAACGGTTTCCACTCCACGCTTTTCCATCTGGTGTGCAGCGGGGCCGAGATGGACGGTCGGTATCTGCTGGATGCCCTGCCGCTCAAAGGAGCGCAGGTCAACACGTTCCGGTCTGCCAACCGCTTCCAGATAGCGGTTGGTGATGGTTTCCCAGCTATGCCGCCAGACCTCGGCGTATTTCTGGTCGTTCCAGTCCACGGTGTTTTCCTTGTGGCACTTCCAGTTCCCGGAAGGGAGCCGGATACGCTCGCCGTTCTCGTCAAGGTCGTAAACCTTTCGGGCTTTCGGGAGCCACCTGCCGTGTTCATCCATTGCCCGGAGCGTCAGCAGAATGTGGGCGTGTGGGTTGCCATCTCCCTTGTCGTGGATGGCAAAGTCAGCGATCATCCCTTTGGAAACAAACTGTTCCTGACAAAATTCTTTTATCATGGAGAGATACTGTTCCTTCGGCACCTCCACCGGAAACGCCAGCACGATACGCCGGGCAAGCTGGGAGTTCCATTGATTCTCCACGGCTTCTACTGAGTTCCAGAGCGTTGCCCGGTCTGCATATCCGGGCGGCGCATGGGTTGGCAGCATGATCTCGGCATGGACAAGTTCTTTCTTTTTGTTGTAGAATTTCGTTTTCTGGTCGTACTCACTGAACAGCCGTTCGCCGCTCTGGTAAGTGGCCCCGGCAACAGCGGACTGCCCTTGGCTGCGCTTAACGATGGTAATTTTGAAATGCGGACACGGAATAGGCATCACCTCCTGATGACATTTGAATCGTTCTCTTGTAAAAATCACGGAATTATGGTACTATTATTTTGGATAAGTAAGCAGAAAGCTGGTGAGCCAATGTCGGAAAGAAAATCACAACAGGAACTGGATTTTGAACGGAAACATGAAGAAGATTTGCAGCGGTTGTGTGGATTGCGGTTGATTGATGATGATTTCATGGCTGCGGTGTTTGAAGAACGTGCCTGTGCTGAGTTTCTTTTGCAGATCGTCTTGAAACGGGATGATTTGACCGTCAAAGAGGTTCACGGCCAGTACAGCATCAAAAATCTGCAAGGGCGTTCAGTCCGATTGGATATTTTGGCAGTGGATCGGGAAAACCGTGCATATAATATTGAGGTGCAGCGCAGTGACCGTGGTGCGAGTGAAAAGCGCGCACGGTATAACAGTAGTCTGTTGGATGCAAACCTGACTGATGCGGGCGATGATTATGATGCGCTGAACGAAACATACGTTATCTTTATCACGGAAAATGACGTATTAAAGGCAGGCCTTCCAATTTATCATGTTGACCGTACAGTTCGGGAAACTGGAACGGCTTTCAACGATCAGGCGCACATCGTTTATGTGAACTCACAAATCAAGGACGAAACCGCATTAGGAAAACTGATGCACGACTTTTTCTGTACCAACTCAAAGGATATGAATTATTCCATTTTGGCACAGAGAGTTCGTTATTTTAAAGAAGATACGAAGGGAGTGGCAGCTATGTGCAGAGCTATGGAAAAGATGCGGGATGAAACCGAGCATGAAACATCGGTCAAACACGCATTGGCAATGTTGGCAGATGGTGTGCCTTGTGAAAAGGTGGCAAAGTACACCGACCTTTCAATTGAGGAAGTCCGGGCATTAGCTGAAAAGAAATCTGCCTAACAAAAAGATAAGCCGATTGGAAATGTTGCTGTTTCCAATCGGCTTTTTCATGCGTGTTTTATGGTAGCGGGCAAAAGGATAGCTGCAAAGCAGCGCAAGGAAAATGCAGTTTTCCTTGGGATGGAATCGGGCTGGCGCACAAACGCCAGCTTCGATTTCATCGAGCCGTCTGCAAGACCGCAATTTCACCGGAACGGTGTATAATTGCGCCCTTTATTCTAAAGGGTTTTGGACGTTGCTGCGTTCGTGAACGTTATGCACCATCTTTGCAAGTGCCAGCACGACTTCCGGTTGACGGAATGAGATTTTCAGCAGTTCCATCACCTGATCGTCGGTCAGCTCTCCCGGACAGACCAGAAAGCTTTCCAGCATTCCGGCACGGGTGCAAAGACGATGCACACGTTCTCTCCGATTCAGCTCTGACATCTGGCGTTCAAGGATCTTCTCCCGGTGCTGGCAAGAGCGCAGCTTCTGTTCTACTTTGGCTTTTTCGCTGCGGAGATTTTTAAGTTTTGTATTTTCGTAGTCCAATTTTCCCTCCAGATAGTAAAGAAGGACACTCTCACAAAAGAATGTCCTTCTTTGTAAAAAAGATGAAGTTTGAATGCAACTCAAGAAACGATATCAAGCTACTCCAATAGGCACACTGATATGTGCTCTGGCAACACAAATATTATTTTTCACCAGATAGCATTCAACATAGTGGCTGCCTTGAAAATCTGTATGCTCTCGATGAGTATGTAAATTTGTTTTTTCGATTTGGCCACGGATACAGTTTTTACTTTCAGCAACAGGACCCACATTCCTTACTTTCCAATATATATCATAAGGTTCGGGGCAGTCTGTTTCAGAAATGAAAAATTTCAATTGCTTATTATGTCTTAATATCTGCCTGTCACGAAGAATTGCGCTTAACATTTTTTCTCTAAAACCATTTTGCTTGACTTCACAATCAATTGACAAGGAATATCGAATGTCTACCGGGAACAGATTCTGAATAAATTGCTCTGTGTGTTCGAAAGAACGTGTTGCAAATGCTGCTTTTTCCAGAACTCGCTGTTCAACAGGACATTCGGTGCCCAATATTTCCTGTAAGGTAGCCGAAACATTGTCCTCTTGCTCTGCAACATCGATCTTTTCTAGCACATCACTGGCTTCGTCTACGAAAGCTCCATTTCCAGAGTTCAGTACCTGCTGATTACTTCCAAGCGCATACCAGTACGTTCTTTCTTTGTCTTGTTCACTCAAGTACGAAAACAGATTTTTCAGAATGTCAAAGTAATCATCAATTGATGAGTCCTTATAGAATTCGTTGTCCTCAAAGTGGTCATGGACAAGCGTGTCAATTAACAATCTACCAAATTTAAACCCCTGCTCATTTTTCCACTTGCGAAGGATATGGCAAAAATCAAAGTATATGCCGTTAGAGTTATTGTCGCTCTCTTGGCATGTGTCTTGTTCTGGAAGAGGGTCAGTATATTTCCAACTTCCACCATTGTTTGTATCCGGGTATTTGAAACGACCGTCAGCCTGTTTGAACCCCGGGACAAGTTCAACTGTATAGCGGCTAAATTCTATAACAACAACTTGTCCATCGCCACTTATATCTGTTTTAGGATAGCGCTCTTGCAAGAACTTTTTTACTTCTTGGAGTAATGCACTTTGTCCATTTGATTCATATGCATCAAATTTCTTATATGTATCAGATGGTAAGTCAAACAGAATATCAAGATCACTGCTACCTTTTATTGCTGTCTTTCTTCCTACAGAGCCAACGATATACAAATGGGAGGTATCATCGTTATCTAAATCGTAATATACACTATTTAATTTCTTGGCGATAGATTTTGAGGACTTTTCCATTTCGTCAAAGTTATCAAGTTCAATGTTTGAACAAAGGACATCAAATCCGCCAACCTTAGTTGCTAGTGCCATCGACATACTCCTTTTTCTTTATGGTTCCCTTGAGTGTGGGAGGTAGAAAACGATCTATTTCATCATTTGTATAAGTGTAATCCTTGTTAGTTCCGAGTGCTATTGACGCAGCTACAACAGCATCATCCGTTGTTGATGGAGCTGAAAGATACAGAGCATTAAGCGTTTCTTCAATCCCATGGAATTTTTCATCCAGTTCGTTAACAGACTTTTCCTGCATATGAATTTCTCCAATTAGATGCAGAAGTTCGTTGCGAACGACAAGAAAATGTTCTGCAGCATCTTTATGTTGCTTTTCCATTGCTTTCAAATCAAAACATTTTAGGTATGTTGTTACGGCAGTTGTAATGAACGAAAGGATAACTGTTGCAATCTTTAGTACGAAAGAATCTTGATCCGCAAAAATCGAAACTGCTCCACATGATGTTGCAGCCGCCAATATAACGTTGAAATTTTCAAGTCGCCTATAACGAGTGGCATAAATATCAGCTTGTTTTATTTGAATTTTATGTGTCCAAACGACACTCGCGTAGTTTTGCCGGACAATATCTAGCAATACTTGATACTCGTTTGTGTTATCGCTCATGAAAGCCTCCCTATATTACGAGAAATCTAAATATTGTGGAATTTGGAATCTCATTCCACATCTTATTGTGTTTTCATCAGCACATCACTTTTGCAACGAAATGTCAAATACTCCTATGATATGAAAAATGCACCCGTTCATTTGAGCGGGTGCATCTGTGTAACTACGGCAGCAAATTGGTTTGCTGAACTGGAAGACTTTCAAGAATATGCGTTTTCATAATGGTGCTGCCTGCGTACATTTCATACTTAATTCCACTGGCTGCTGCCATCTCCAGCGCGGCCTCCTTCTTTGCCTGCACGACAACATCATCGATTTTGTTGTCGCCTTTCACCTCAATCAGTTGGTAAGTGCCGTCCTTCATTTTAGCGAGGAAGTCAGGATAATACTGCCGGATACGACCTGATTCAGGATCATAGTAGTATACGGAGAGATCACCTTGGTTCGAGGTGAACATTCCGGTAAAGTACACTTCCTGTACCTTATCACTCTTGATATATTGGAAGAAGCATTCCTTTTCGGGGAGTGAATCAAAGCAGTATGTATCCGCATGGAAGCTCTTGAGCACTTCATCTGGCGTAAATCCGGGGTATTTATTCGTAATCACGAGATCATCCTTTGCGGAGAACTCATAATACGCTGCATCCTTCGGCTCACGGAGCAGTACAACATCTCTATCTTCTGTCTTCTGAATTGCGGTCACATCAAACAGTGCATGGAAAATTGTCGGGATGATAGTGTAATACAAGATATCTGCATGACTTCGTCCTAAAGAACTTTTTCCTTTATCAGACGATCACTACAGCGAAACAAAGTGGGCAGAGCATAAAAAGTTGGTGTGCAGAGAATTCTTCTTTATCATCATGCATGCCGCATAAGAGCGGCAAAAATTTTTCTGACAGGTTCAGTATAATCCTTAAAGTTGACTTCAGGTCAAGAGCTTTTTTGAATTTATAACAGTCGTGTCGAAAGACATCCCGTCTGAGGGCAAAGCGAAGGTTTTGCTTTTCAGGCGGGATTTTTTTGCTTTTTGGGACTGTTGTATACAATATATAGACTAAGAGGGTGGGTGACTTGGACTACGAGTCCATAAACTTTTGCTCGAAAGTACGATACACTATTGTCACGGCAGCGGCCCAGCTCCGAAAGGGAGCGGGAGCCGCAGCCGGGCGGACCTTGAAAATTGAATATGCAGCTTCAGGTACTTCCAGATAATGATACTTCCGTAATTCGCGGCCCGGTCATAAAGAAGACGGGGTGGCCGAGAGGCCAATGGAGTGGTGCAAATCCAACGCCTGAATGTTTCCCTTTCTCAGGGGTGCCGGGGGCAAATTAAGAGAAACCATACAAAACCTTTTCCAAACGCCGTTCGAGGGTAACCACGGACGGCGTTTTTATATATCAGCGAAAAGGAGTACGCAAATGAACCGTAAGACCACAAAAAAGGTGGATGAATCCACCCTGACAACTTTGTGCGCCGTCTGCCGAGGGGCATTTTTGGACGCAAAGGGCGTCCGTCTCCGCAGAGCCGACCCCAGGCAGCTCGTCAAGGATGTCTGCACGTATTGCCAGACACGATATGGGTTTGACTACTACGTTCAGCCCATTGTCCGTAAATCGAAAATGACCGGTAAGGAGAACCGACGTGAAACTGAGCCAGCTTAAAATTGACCCGGAGTTCCAAAGCAAAATTCCGCCGCTGCAGTTTGAGGAAGAACAGCAGCTTGAGCAGAACATCATTGCCGAGGGTCGTCTTCTGAATCCCATCATCACATGGAATGGCTACATTCTGGATGGGCACACCCCGTTTCCCTTAGTTAAAGATATTGTTGGGTATCTCAAGATGTGTCATTCGATTTTGCCGATAAAGCGGTAGAAGATTTCCACTTCCTGTTCCCGGCTTCCGTCCTCACTTTTGACCGCTTCATGGACAAGGATTTTTTCAATCAGCGTATTCAGAAGTTCAGCCGTCAATTCTGTGGGATTGACATACTGTTTCATCAGACCTATCCACTTTTCAGCGTCAACCGCTGTCTGGGCGGCGACCTCCATCGCTTCGTGAAGCCGTTCAATTTTTGCGTCCAATTCTCGCTGTTCGCCCTGATACTTTTCGGACAGCATATTGAAATTGTATTCTGTAATGCGTCCGGCAGACCAGTCCTCATACATTTTTGCAAACAGGGTGTCTACTTCTGCTTTGCGCTTTTCCGCCTTTTTCAGTTCGGCTGTCTGCCGCTTCCTTGCAGTATTGCGTTCCTTGTCGCTGGCGTTAAGTAGCCGTTTCAGAAGTTTGTCCCCATCCTGCTGTACCAGCACAGACCAGTATTGCAGACGGGAAAGGACATAGGCGTAAAGCACATCATAGCGGATATAGTGCATGGAACACTGGTGCAATCCTTGCCCATACTTGCTACAATGGTAGTGGGCATAGGGATTTTTGTTCTGGCTGTTCATACCATAGGCCAGCGACCAGCCGCAGTCCGCACATTTTACCAGCCCGGAAAATATCTGTGTTGTGCCGTTCTTCTGCCGTCTGCGCCTGTTGCAAATCTGCTCCTGTACTTGACGGAACACATCTTCGGAAATAATCGCTTCGTGGGTGTTCTCCACACGATACCATTCCTCTTTTGGCTTGCGTACTTTCTTCTTGTTTTTGAATGAAATATTGGTCTGCTTATTGTGGACGCTGTGTCCGATATAGGTTTCCTCTTTCAGAATACTTTTCACCTGCGCTATCGTCCACGCATAGGCTTTTTCCTCCGGCGCTCCGGCATAGATATTTGCGAAAGTGCCGTATCTCTGGAAATTCAGCCAGCCGGGAGTAGGTACTTTTTCTTCGACCAAAATCCGTGTAATGCTGGCGGCTCCCCGGCCATGAACGGCAAGGTCAAAAATCTTTTCGATAATCCACCTTGTTTCCGGGTCAATCAGAAGATGGCCTTTCTTATCTGGGTCTTTGACATAGCCAAGCGGAGCATAGGCTCCATAGTGTGCGCCATTTGCGAACCGTGTCCGCATGGCCGCCTTTACCTTTTTGCTGGTCTGGCGGGCGTGCATTTCATTCAGAATGTTGAGGAATGGGGCAAGCTCATTCTCTCCGTTGATGGTGTCCACATTGTCATTGACAGCGATATAGCGGACGCCTTTGCTGGGAAAGTAGATTTCCGTGTACTGGCCGGTCAGAATGTAGTTTCTGCCTAAGCGGGATAAATCCTTCGTAACAACGCAGTTGATTTTCCCGTCCTCAATGTCATCAATCATTCTCTGAAAATCCGGCCTGTCAAAGTTCGTTCCAGACCATCCATCGTCGATATATTCATCTATGACATTCAGGCCATGCTCGGCGGCATATTGCCGGAGCATCATGCGTTGTGTCTGAATACTCCCGCTTTCTCCTTGCAGTTCATCGTCCCGGCTCAATCTCATATAAAGCGCCGTGTTGTAAATCGTAGTATTGTAAGGTTGTTTCACCGTTAAAAATCCTCCTTCTAAAGAAACAACCCACGCTTACAATACTTTTGCTCTATGGCAATTATATCATAAGCGTGGGCGTGTTATCAATGATGGGCTATCAGGTTGAAGCGGCTTTTTCTGCGGTATGCCGCACCACATCTACAATCAGATCACCGAGGGGCTTCCCGCCTGCGGCGAAGTGTTCGGAGATTTTTATACGGTTGTTCCCACATACAAAATACTGCGTGCCGTTCTCTGCTTGTATGACCTGCCCTGTCCGGGGTGTAAAAATATCGCTTTCGCTTTTTGCCATCCAGTGTCCTCCATATTCAGTTTTCAAGGTACAATGCCGCACAGGAGCGGCGAAAATTTCTGCTTATACTATCACCTTTCCTTTACCGTGTGCCGCTGCTGCCGTTTCAGTTCCGCCAGTATATCCGGCGGGATACGGTCAACCAGCCGCTGTAAATTGTCCAGTTCGCTTTTCAGCTTTGCCCGTTCCATCGTATCTTTCATCTTGCCTTTTTCACTGGCCTTTGCCCTTGCTTCCAACTTCTCATTCTCCGCCAACAGGTCATTGATTGTGACCTTGTACTTTTTCAACTGCCCGGAGAAGTTCTCCATCTGCGGGAACCACTTTTTCAGCATGGAGAGGGCTTCCTCTTTTTTCTTTCCGGCGTTCAGCGGGTTAATGCCGTCCAGTGTGGCTTCAATGGCTCTTGCCTGCCGGGAGAGGGAAACCGCCTGTTTGAAAAGCCGGGTGGGGATATGCTTCCGGCCTGTCCTGCTGGCGCTCTCCCCACGCTCCAAGTCAGGATATTTCTCCACCATATAGGCGTGAAAATCGTCCTGCCACTTCGTCAGGTTTG
>OHAC01001588.1_pt1 | contig 20448 bp, 25 predicted proteins | sample 1577051 | NCBI WGS metagenome assembly OHAC01 (sample SAMEA3541499, study PRJEB24748) | human gut metagenome | biome: human gut; feature: human-associated habitat; material: faeces | place: China | collected 2012 | reverse complement strand
CGTATAGTTTGCACGGACAAGTGCATTTCTGAAATACCACGCATTTTCCGCAAAAATATCATTGGTTGCAGAGAATCCAAGTGTCCTTAGATATTTAATGAAGAACACTGCCGTTGTTCTCGTATTGCCTTCCCCGAAGATATGGATTTGCCATAACCTTGAAACAAATACCGCAGCCCTCTATGAATGATGCAAACGGCGATGCACCGCATCGATTATCCGCATCCCCCCATATCCCAGACAACCGCCCAATGTATTCATAACTACATCGTCCAGCTGGCAATATCCTCTTTCTGTCACAAGCTGCATCCCCTCGATCATCATCGACAACAGCATACTGATCAAAAGCATTTTCCACCATTTGGCACACCGCCTTTCTGCCAACGGCAACAAAACTCCAAGCGGAAGAAACATAATCACATTCTCAACCATATATGCCCTGGACTGCCAGGTTCTGCCCCATGTCTCAAACAGCTGCCAGTCAATCCCCGTTCTGGAACCCGACTCCCGCGAAAAATACGCCTGAATCCACACAACCGTTTCATATACACCCAATAAAAAATAATAATACACCTGCGGTCGCTTCCATGCCTTGCTTCAAGGTGTTGTTGCGTTTGGCTTTTACCTTCTGTTAGGTTTTCTCTTCGGTGAGACCGCAGTCAATATATCTGTCTCCACTGTGGCAATCGGTATGGGGTCTTTTTTGGCAGCTACTTTAAACCGAATTCCACAGGAATTGCTTAAATTCCAGAGCAATCCATAATTTCCCTTTTCCCCTAAATAAGCAAGGCTGCCGCACCAAAATGCGGCAGCTCTCCAGTATATCACAAGTTCTCAAACAGCTCCGCCTTATACACCCCATCCTCCAACATCTTCCTAAAACTTTCCCTTACCGCGCCAACATCCTCCTTATAAGTCATGCCATACCAGATATCATTCGTTTTCAGCACCTTCACAGAGATTCTCCCCTGCTTCAGCAGTTCACCAATAAAGATAGGAATCAGATAGGATTCTGCGGCACTTCCTTCTCAAAAAACTCCTTAAAACCAGCTTCCAGCACATCCAGGAAATCCGGCGTCAGCCCCCACATATTCATGGAAACCAGTGAATCCGTATCAATAGAAACGCCATCCGTTTCCGCTCCATTTTCCGTCTTCACAATATTTTTCGTCTCCACCACTTCCGTCAGATTGCTCTGCCCGTCCATCTTGCAGACACCACGCGTCACACCGCCATTATCAGACAAGGTATTCTTCAAAACAAAACCTGCCATGCAGGACTTTCCGCCATTCACCAGATACTCGTGAACCGCCTTAAAGCCTTCCTTTCATCATTCACTTTCCCCTCATACTGTTTGCGTTTTACGTTGTACTAGCTTCATACGATATATCGTGTTATCAATAGTTTTGTTTCGCTGGAATTCATCAGGGCAAGTAAGTGTAGTTTTTCTTTTTTTTAACTCAGTTGGAAACACTAATGTTTTTCCCATCATAAGTCTATAAAGCCATTCTTCCTTTTCATACATTCCCAACTGAAGGCGATTATTATTATATGTTTTATAAGGCCGTATGATTGTCCAATTCTTTTTATTAGTGGTCAAAAGAATATTTTCCTGTCTCGCTTTTGCCAATGCATATTCATCTGTTGCAATCCAAATATTAGAAAACGGCAATTCTGGCATCCTGCTAAGAATTTCTTTTTCTTCTTGACGATAAGCTATCAACAATTCATTATTACTATAATCTTTCTTTTTCTTATTATAATATTCAAAGAATTCGACTTCTTTCATTTCAAAAACATTATATAGTTTTTGAAATGTATCTCTTATTTCACCGTCAGGATTAACACGCCATACTTCTTTTGCCTGTATTTTATAGTCAGAAGATGAAATGTCACCAATATGTACCATTAACTCAACATTTTGAATTGTCGATTTCCAATAGTATTGATTGGCTACGATATTGCAAAATGCTCTATACTCTCCTCGATAATTGCTTGTATGATCGCACAGAACAATTCCATTGTATTTTTTACAAAACTCTGAAATTGCCCTCTCCAATTTATCATCCATTTCTACATGTACGCCTACAAATATACAAACTCGCTGTGTTGTAATATTAGGTAACTCATCATATTTCATGAATCGTCTAATAATTCTTACTGGTTGAATATCTGTTACTTTTTTTTTGCTATAAGTAGTCTCCAAATTAATATGTGCCGGTCCTCCACCTCGATGATATAATTCTAAAACCGCCTTATTGGCATTAATAGTACAATTCCATTCCGAAACATCATCTAATACAATAGGCATTTGTACGCTAATTTTTGCCACATCATTAGGCAAAACCGTTCTATCAGTAACCTGATCGCAATTATGCCCTATATATGCATTCCTTCGAGACGAAGTAACAGTCAAAATTGGGAGCTTTCTGTAGAAAGCCTCTGTTAATGCCGGCATATAGTTTCTCGAAGCTGTTGCTCCAGTGCAGCTCAACACAACCGGTTCACCACTTTCTGCCGCCATTCCACATGCCATGTAAGCACCCGATCTCTCCTCTGGTGCAGAATAAATTTCAAAAAATGGATCGCTTTGCATGCTTGACACTAAACACGCATTTGTAGTTCCCGGACTAGCAATCACTTTTTTTATACCATGTGCTTTTAAAACTTGAATTAAAATCTGAGCATTTCGCTCATCAGTGCAACTAGACATACTATTCCTCCACATTTTACTGATTCAGTTAAATCATCTAATGGGAGATAAATCATGGCTAATCTATTAAATCGACCCCTTGATTATCCTTTTTACAGTTCCAATCACAGTCCTGACCAATTTGATTTTAGACGTCCCTTTAGATGCTTTATAAAGTTTTTCGATGCCTCATAGTCAGTCACTTCCGCATCCTTTAGTGAAAAGCCTTCCTCCTGCAAAATCTCATCTACCGCTTCTGAGATAGAAATATCCGGATCATCGTAAATCCCGCCATCCAGTTCCAAATAGTTTTTATCAAAAAATGTATAATCGTATCCTACCATAGATTCTGCTACTCAAGAACTTATTCAGGGTATTCTAAGATTGCAAAACAACAGAATTATTATTAAAAAAACCCAAATAGATGAGTTTCTTAACAGAACTGATATTGATCCGGCCTTTAAAGTCAATCTACAAAATCATTTAAATATTGCAAAAGACCACTACTCAATTGATAAATCAGCATTAACTACTGATTTAGACTTTTCTGTTTATGCAGAATCCATCGCTAAATTATGTAATGTATCCGAATTAGAACGGACATACCACATTCGTCATAATGATGATCGAATGTTATCAAGCATTCTGAAAAATCCACATTCTTAGCTTATAAAAAAGGAGCCAGGAACATTCACTTCTCTTTGTAAATGTTTCTGACTCCTATTAGTCCTTCGCTTAATACCAATTTATTAAACGGTCACAATATTCTTTTTTACTTCGTATACAGTTAAAGTTCCGTCCTTCTTGCGTCTCACTTCTGCATTATTCCCCCGGTCTGTGATTGTACTGATTACATCCAGTAAGTATAATGCTCTCTCTGTCTGTCCCACTAAATCTGTTCTCTTTTGTTCGCCAATCTTTTTCAAATCTGCTCTCATCTCCAGTCCTCCAAGCAATATAATATCACTCAAACGGATAAGGGAAAGAAAACCGCTGATGAGTTTCTGATAAGCCATCCCGAAACAGTACTTGACTGTTGCTTACCATATAGATTCTATCCAAAGGATCAGTGCTGACCTCCTTTTTCCTTCTGACATTTATGATTATACTATCAGAACATACGTTCGTCAATCCCTGATTTTATTTTTCATAAAAAAATTGATTATCATGCTTCCGATCATACACCCAAGTCCATTATGAATCATATCATCCCATTCGAATAATCCACGCATAAATACCAACTGACTGGTTTCTATTACTGCCGATACCAGAACTCCAAACAATAATGCTCGACACCATTTCACTTTATGATTTGCAATTATTGGTAACAATGCTCCGGCAGGAAGCAGCAATATACAGTTCAATAAATTTTCTTTTAGCAATTCCCAGTCTTTGTATTTAAAAATTGCCTTCCATGACCAGAACGGTACCAATTCATACTGGCGAACAGTACTTGTCCTAGTAAATACCGTAGATCCAAACACAATTCCAAGAAATATTACCATCATCACAACAGCCATTGCCTGCATTGTATTAATCTTTTTTCTACATACACATCCTGCTACCACAATAACTGTCAAAAGCAGCAATACGCTGAATGCCAATATCTCATATTTTGACCACTTTTTATTATACGTTGTCCATATCTGGTAAATATCCATTCTATTCCCTTTCAGTTTTGATCAGATCAAACCGTAAAAATATCGGGTACAGATAACTCGCTCCAAAAACCTTTAATTTCTTCGGTCCGTTTACATTTCTCTTCATCTCCATCGTTTCTTTCAGAGCAATATTTACACTGCTTCTGGTTATTGATTTCTTTTTCCGGTCAATCAGAATTTCATTTCCATTGACCGTATAATGAAATCTTAATCCCTTTACAGTCGTAAAAGAATAGCCTGAAAACAATTTTAACGTCTCCCACAAATGATTTTCCAGTAATTCATATGATTTACCGATGCAGCAATGCAGTTTTTCAACAGCCTGTTTTCTTTTCCGGTACAATCTACACCTCTCTGCATACAGGCTTAATTCATCCGCATTGTATATCATTTTTGTATACGGCAAATAGGAATGAACCGAAGATCTGCTCAAACCAGTCTCCTGCATAATCTCTGAAATATTTTTTCCATTTTCTCTTAATGAAATAACCTGCTCACTAAGCTCAGTATGATACACACCCGCCGTAATTAATATTTTACGTGTCTTCATTAAGGTAATGCTGAACTGCTCTGATATTTGCCGTAATGAATTTGCTGATCCATCGCCTGCTCCAGACATATATGCTTCAGCAATACAGTTCGTAAACTGTTCCATTATCTTTTCCGAATTATATTCTGGTTTCCTTTTTGGTCTTCCCATTTCTGTTCACTTTGCTCCGTCGATACTTTTTATAATTATTCTTCTCTCGTTCATATTCATCCCAGGCATCTACCGCCTCTATGCCAGCCATCCATAATATCAAAGTGTCAGCTCGAAAAGCCAGCCCTAATTGCTTTATTATAATTGCTTCTGGTAACAGAGATAGTATAAAAATCATCAATAGCATCATTGCTTTAAAAAATTTTATAAAATCTCTACGCATACGTTTCCTCAAAAAAGAATATATCAGAACATAAAATATGATTACTCCTGCTTTAATCCAGACCTTCATTCGTTCTCCTTTTTCGTGTCAATCCAATCATTCGATAACCAAACGAGGGGTACAGAGTAATCTCCCCTCGCCCTCGTTTCTCCCCATGAGAAAGGGAGATAGACTATTATATTACCGTTACTACAAAATATGTAAAAAACCAGTACCAATTTTTGATTTCTTATATATTTTCTGTCATGATTCATTAGTAATATCAATTTCAATCGAATTTCCCCAACGATCCCTTGCCTTTATCAACAATGTGCCACTAATAAATGAAAATTCCTGAAATTTATTAGAATATTCTAAATAATAGTCTCTCTCAAATTGTGCATCCCCTTCTATATATACATGTGCATCATTTGTACTTATCTCTGGAATTATATTTAATATTCTATTATATTGGTTCTTTCCACAGGAAGAAATTAATACACGTGCTCTATGCATATATTTGTTTTCTTCTCTGTAATACATATAATCGCAAATTGCTTCCTGTGAATCTGCCTGATCTGCAAGGCTCTTGAATCTTGCCATATTCCTTATTCCTCCCATTAATCTTCCAATGCAGCACACTCTAGGCATTTACCATTAAAATCATTGTAAACTGATAGTGGTTTCCCGCATTCCGAGCATGTCGTATATGCTTCCGGATCTGGTTCCGGTTCGTATTGATAATCTTTATACACTACTTCTGAAAGATCACCTTCTTCTATTTCCGCACTTGCATAATCGTCATCTTCTTCATAGTCAATCAATAAATCAGCCTCTCGGCATACAAGCACACTAATTTCACCTTTCACCTCATGATAAAATGGTTCAGATAATATTACAGCTTTTGTATCTTCATCTCTGCCCCAATAATCATGAGAATACCCTGACAAGCATACCGAATAATTTAACCTGTAATATATTGTGTTTCCATCCCTTGATTCAATTTCATATCCTAAAAACTCACAATCTTCTAAATCCCAAGATTCAATTCCTTCAGTTCCTACATATGTTACCGTGTCATTCACGTACTGAGTACCTGAGAAAATAAGAGCATCTAAAATATCATCAAAGACTTTTTCCTGAATATGCGATATGTAACTCTTATCCGTAAGATTCATTGCCAGCCCAATCGCATCAGCTTTTTCTATATTATAACTATTTGCAACTGCTGTGTAAAAATCTGATGATATAAATGGTATCAATTTTAGCGATTCCAGCTGAGTTCCCTGATTCTGATTTGCCCTAATTTTTGTTTCCTTTTCAAACTCTGTAATCAACTCGCCTCGAAACAGATACTGTCCCTTCTCATCAATCGTCCACCAGTCTTCTTTCACGTCATCCGTTACAAGGACAATATTTTTTCTACTTTTTCTTGCATACTGAATGACTTCTTTCCACCAGATTAAATCACTATATTTTCTAATCCCGTCTTTTTTCTTTGCGTCCTTATATCCTGGAGGATTTTCTTTTTTATAACGTTTTTCGCCATCATCACATATACCATAGATTTCAGAGAGTTCCAGTGGAGCCATAATCTGTTGATTATTTTGTAATTCATCTAAAAAATCTTCAGGTAAATCAGAATTCCATGTATCATTTATCAGAGTAAGAACACTATGCTCATCAAAATAATCATCCAATAAAGAGGTTGCCTTATCATAACAAGCTCCAACAGAATTAAGTAATTCGTCAATTTCTGGAAAATTTCTTTTTTCCAATACAGCAATCGCATTCAAGACTTTCTTTTTATGATTCTCTATCATGGTTAGATTATCACTTATAGAATTTTTTATAGAAAGCTGTCTGTCTTTATACAGCTTTCTATTATGCCTTGAAAATTCTAATGCTACAACATATGGTATTCGAATAAAACTCTTTATTTTTTCTAAACATTTCAATGCAAAATCAGCATAGTCCGGAGAAAGTCGATATAATCCAAGCAATACATTCGTATCAACAACAATCAAATAGTCCTGTTCTATTAATTCATTTATCTTAACAAGTGGATTACTTTTCATATACCAACTCAACCTCCATCCAATTCATTTGCATTTTTTAGTCTCGACCATATAAGTCTCTTGTATAAACTTTATCTTTCACATCATCCAAACAACTGTCATATCTATTTGCAATAATTGCCTGACTCTGTTCCTTAAATTTCTCCAAATCATTTACAACCTTGCTACCAAAGAAAGTACTTCCATCTTCCAGTGTTGGTTCATAAATGATAACAGAAGCTCCTTTCGCTTTGATTCGTTTCATAACTCCCTGTATTGAGGACTGACGGAAATTATCTGAATTAGATTTCATAGTAAGACGATATACGCCAATCACAACTTCTTTCTCCAGAGTAGCATCATAAGTATTCTCATCCTCATATGCATAATACCCAGCTTTCTGAAGAACTCGATCTGCAATAAAGTCTTTTCTGGTTCTGTTAGATTCAACGATTGCAGACATCATGTTCTGCGGAACATCTTCATAGTTTGCCAAAAGCTGCTTTGTATCCTTCGGCAAGCAATATCCACCATAGCCAAATGACGGATTATTATAATGGGAACCAATTCTGGGATCAAGGCACACACCATTAATGATCTGCTGTGTATTAAGTCCTTTCATCTCTGCATAAGTATCCAGCTCATTAAAGTAAGAAACTCTGAGTGCCAGATATGTATTAGCAAATAATTTTACTGCCTCTGCTTCTGTGAATCCCATAATCAGAGTATCAATATTCTCTTTAATAGCCCCTTCCTGCAGTAATCCAACAAATGTATTCGCTGCCTTTACGAGTCTGGCATTTTCAATATCTGTTCCTACAATAATTCTTGATGGATACAGATTGTCATACAACGCCTTTGACTCACGTAAAAATTCCGGGCTAAAGATAATATTATCACAGTGGAATTTTTCTCTGATACTTGCGGTATAACCTACTGGAATTGTTGATTTAATAACCATAATTGCGTCCGGATTATATTCAATAACCAGCTTAATGACCGCTTCAACTGCTGATGTATCAAAGAAATTTTTCTTGCTGTCATAGTTCGTTGGCGCTGCAATCACAACAAAATCTGCATCCTTATATGCTAATTCGGCATCTAATGTGGCTGTAAGATTCAGTTCTTTTTCCTTTAAGTATTTCTCAATATACTCATCCCGAATTGGACTGATTCTTTTATTAATTTTCTCAACTTTCTCTGGAATAATATCTACTGCCATTACCTCATGATTTTGAGATAAAAGGGTGGCAATAGATAATCCCACATATCCTGTTCCTGCTACTGCTATTTTCATACTTTTCCTTCTTTCTATTTGTTTTCTGATTTTCTATATTTCTTCATTAAAACATATCCCTCAAATAAATCTAGGTCTTCCTTTGTAGTTATCTTAATGTTGGTCTGATCTCCATATGCCTGATAAATAGTGTCTCCCAATGCATACATAAGTGAAGTAGTATGTGGCTCAATCGTCTGCAATAATGATTGTTGTTCCGCTCTATTATAAATATCTAGCAAATAATCATACTTAAAACCATACGGGCATGCAATTTGTATGTATTTATCTCTATCTACCCATGTTTTGCTTTCACCATTTTCATCATTGCTGCCTAAGAGTTGGTAGCATGGAGTTGCTGTGACAGCAGAACCTTTTTCTTTCATTTTTTTTATTACATCTGTCACGATTTTTTCACTTGTAAACGGTGCTGCACCATATTGAATTAATACATAATCATCTTTTTGGATTTCATTTTTTAAATTATTCAAACCATTTATACATGACTCTTGAAATGTTTCTCCACCTTCTGTAATCCACTTTACTTTTTTATAGTTATATTTTTTTATAATGTCATTTATCAGATATTCTTTCCATTCCTTATGACATACAATTTCGATTGCATCTACATCAGAATGATTTTCAAAAATCTCTATCGTATAGGCTAATACAGGTTTTCCTAATACTTCTACAAATTGCTTTGGTCGTCCAGCTCCAACCCGTGAGCCTACACCACCTGCCAAAATAATTGCTGTAACCATACTAATTTATTGTTTCCTTTCCATCAAAACTTCTATTTTTCATAACTCTCCAGTGCTCTGTCAATAAACCGTACCACATTTCTATAACTAGGTAGGAAGAAAAATGAATCATCGTCTCCCACACTTCCCTTATATAATCCCCAACAAAACCAGTAGAAACCTGAAATTGGAATAAACGCATAATAAAAACGTCTCTCATCTTTCGTAAGTTTATGTCCTAAATAATATTCCAAATATCTTTCTATCTGTTCTTCTGTCCAATCATAACGACACAAAATACAACCTATATCATTTGCTGCATAATTCAGACCTGCATACTCCCAGTCAATTAAATAAATCTTCTCATCTTTATCATATAAATAATTTGGTGCATATGTGTCATTGTGACACAATACCAAATTATATCCTAGCCGTTCTGCATCAGACTTAATATAATCATATAAACGATCTATTTTTCCAATAATCTCCGTAAATTCCTTTTCAAGATGACCTTTTGTTGCAGATGCTATCTTCATGAGTTTTTTACCCTCTTTAACATTATCAAATACCTTGACACTATTATCAGGTGCTACCTCATGTAGCTTACGCAAATAAACCATAGCTATTTTTAACTGCTCATCTGACTTTTCAAAGTCGCAATTACGTGCGTTTTCCACAAAATGAGATATTTTCCAACCAGATATATCCATTTTTATAAACGATTTATCAATCCCTATATTCTTTGCTGCTGTCTGTGCAAAATATTCAGTTTGGCGATTAATTAAATTACCCGCAGTCCCACCGGGATGGCGATATACATATTTTTCTTTTCCAACAGAGAATGAAAACGAAACATTCGTAAGTCCTGCATTTATTACATCAATATCTTTTATCTCATTAGGCTCACATTTCAAAGTATCACAAATATTAGCAATAATTTCCGAATCAACATTGAGAAGAAATTCTGAATCAAATGCTCTCAGATCATCAATATTTTCAAATTCCAAAATTGCATTTTCCGAATACTCTTTCATAAAAAATGTCAGATCTTTTATATGTTTCTGATAGAATTCTTCCCAAAACATGGATGCAATTCCAAAATCATTAATTTCATCTTCCATATACTCTCTGAATTTTTCCGAAAAGTTCTGATTCATGTATGCTTGTCCTACCATTGCATATGAATCACATCCTCCAACAGACATGTCCGTTATAACCTTTGCATCAGATACACTTGCAGAAAATTCGCAAAATTTTCCTTTCTGAAATACGCAGGCACGATAAGATAGATTTTCCTGATTAGGATCAAGAAATGGATTCCTTACAAAATAGTGATCCGCACAACAAATAAACGTATTTTTTAAATGCTCTCTTGCAACGTATAATGTATATAAATTTCCTTTTTTTCCAAACTCATTATTTACAATTAATTTAACTCCATACTTTTGTTCCAGATAAAAGAACTTTTCTTTCATATATCCTACGACAATATAAATTTCATCTATTCCAGCTTCGATTAATTGTTCAATTTGTCGTTCAATAAGGATTTGACCTTTAACACAAAATAGACCTTTGGGTTTTTCATAAGTAAATGGTGCAAATCGCGATGATTTTCCAGCTGCCAATATTATTGCATTTTTTTTCATCCTACTCAGCTCCTCATCTTTTTATTTATTTTTTTGACTTCAACTTTGATAACATCTGTGTCAATTGATAATAACCATGTGTCTGCACCTGATATTTTAATGTAGGTATAAATTCTTCTTTAAAAGTTCCTGTTTTCCAAATTTTGTTTTTTTCTTTTCTAAAATACCTACGTACCTCTTCAAGTTCTTCCCAATATGGATAGAAATATAATTCTCTTAAAGGTGTTTTTACATGACGATCTACATCATAAATTGTATCGCTAATAAGATTACAATTTTCTTCCGGGTCAGTTCTTAAATCATATAATTCCTCTTTTTTTGAATGCTTATTATATATATATTTGTAATCTTTTGTTATAATAGCAAGTTTTCTATTTGGCTGTGCATAGAATGTACTATCACTATATACAACGTCTCTCTCAGGAATTTTACGTTCAAAAATAATCGTAGATATATCAATATTGGATACTAAATTATCTATTATTCTTTTTTCATCTATTCTTGGCGCAATCAACGGTATATTAACTGCCGTCTCGTATACGTCATGACCGTAACTAATTTTTCCTTTCATACCATTCATATTTCCATGATCTGCTGCAATAAAAATATTAGTATCTTTAAATTTATTTCTTGCAATCCCTACTATATGATCAAATGCATCTATGTCAGTTCCATAACCAGTTCTGCCATTGATTACATGTGGTATATGCATCCAAAGAAATATTGGTTTTTCTGCCTCTTTTTTTATTTTTTTTATTTCATTTTCGATTGTTTTGTAAACATATTCCGTCTTACTGTCATCTCGTTTTAATGAATCTCCATGTAGATAGTGAGCACCTACTCCTTGACGTATTTCTTTTAAATTATGAATTTTCGTATTTTCACCATAACAATAATAACGTTCTTCCATCTTAAATACAGAATGCCATGCTTCATCCCATATAATATGACACTCATATCCTTTAGCTTCAGCCTTTGTCCACAAAGTTTCTCCTTGATAATGTATTCCAGATAATACATAGCGACTCAGTTCACTTTCATGTGCATATAATCCAGTAAACATACACATATTAGACATAACTGTCGAGGGAGCTCCTGTATAATACTTTCTAAACACAGAGCCATTTTCTACAAGTTTATCAATATTCGGAGTATGTCCACTCCAATATTGATTTCCGTAACAAGGTAAATAATCTTTACAAAAAGCATCTTTTGTAATAAAAATAATACTCTCTCTTTCTTGCATAATTAATCCTTCTTTTTATTTTTTTCTATTTTCTTATTGAATAAAGCTTTGAATATAATTATTATAATATCCTTATCGAACACAAAAAGGACCAAAATACATATTAAAATATTAATTAAATCAAACGCTATTTTTTTTTGATAACTACATATTGCCATTATAGATAGCATCACAATACCCAGGATCATTTTTTTTATTTCAAATCGTATTTTTTGAAATTTTTGAACATCATACATTCTATAGATGACTAATACTAAATAGCTTATCATAGTTGATATTGATCCCGCCCAAATTCCAATTTTTTTTACAAACAAAATATCAATTAATAAATTTATTACAGCTGCAATTGTCGTAGTTATTCCTACACTTTTAGTTTTCATATGTGCTATATAAATCCCGCCAATTGTAGCTGCAAAGCTTGAAAAAAGCATGCCTATATATAATACAGGTAATTGATAATAAGCAGATTCATAATCTCCTCGAATAAGAATTTTCCATACAATCGGCGTAGTCATTATCAATCCAGACATTAACCCAACAAATATGTTATATACATTTGTACACATAACAGAATAGTATCTGTCTTTATCATCATCTTTTGAAGCAATTGAAGCATTTTCTTGCCATGCAAGTGTAAAAGTTCCTTGTAATGAATCGAAAATCGTAGGCAATTTAGTTGCTACAGCATATATTGCATTAGCTTCTACTCCTAACGCTGCAGTTATAACCACTTTATCAGATACCCTCAATACCCAATTTGATAAATTATTGGGAACCATTGGCCATGAATACTTTAATAGCTCTTTTAAAGTGTTTATATCGAAATATTTAATGTTATAAAACTTAATTATCTCTCCCTTGATTAATAGAAAAATAAAACTAGCAAAGGCAGAAATTGACATAGATAACATAACACCCAGCAATCCAAAATTCTTTGTCCCAAGTACTCCAAGCAATATAATAATCATACTGATATCCAAAATGGCTTTTATTATAGTGCTAAAAGAATAATATAGATTTTTCCCCATGCCTCGCATTACTTGTTGAGCCGCAATCATCAATATATCCGATACAAAGTAGAAACATACTAATATACCTATATGGCCCAATTTTTTTCCTGACAAGACATAATAAAGTAAGCATGTAATTACGGAAGTTACCACCACAAATGTAAAAATACTACTAATTATTTTTTTACATTTTAAATTATCATCTTTTTGATCTATCAAAAATCTAAATGCAGCTGAACTAATTTGCAACGTTGTTGCCGGAAGTAATAAAGCTACCAGCGTAATTACTAAATCATAACTTCCATACTCTGCTTTAGTTAATTTTGCTGTTAATATTGGAGTGATAAATACAGTAATAAATTTAGGAACAAACGTTCCTAGCGATAGTATTGCTGTATTTTTTATTAAATTTTTTTCTCTACTCATCTAATTATTCGCCTTCTTTTTTCCTTTTCCTAGTGCAACTAAAACAAATACTGTAATCCAAAATTTTCCTTCTCTTATATAAGTTCCTGACATAAAAAATCTGGATAAACAAGAGAAAATAATAAAAATACACACATCTCGTTTTAATCCTTTACACGTCAATCCTCTTATAATCAACCAGAGTAAATACGCTAATATACATCCACCAATAATCCAGCCCCAAGACATCAAAATTTCGAGTACAATATTATGTGGATAAACAGCTCCCGCACAATACGGTCTATCTCCAAAAAATCCAGTTACATCCATCCCCATCGTATTAAGTCGTTCAAAACAACTTTGCCATATAACTTGTCTAGTATCAGTATTAAATAATTTTCCTTTTAGAAAACTACGAACCAAATAAGAATTTTCGAAATACGGCAGTTTAGATACCAAATATAAAATATCATCTAAATAGAAAACACCAATCATGCCACCAATAACAAGCACACCGCATATAAGCAATTTTTTTTGTATTGATATATCTTTTCTCAATAATTCTAATACTCCAACAAATAGCACTGCATATAATATACCGGATCTAGCCCCAAATGCCGCCATTTCAATTATTCCCGCCACAAACATAATCATCGGTATGAATGATGACGTTTTTTCTTCTTCAATATTTTTTCCTTTCGCTTGATAGTAATATGCTGCACATACAGCCGGTAACAACGAATACGAATAATCCATATATCCTAAATATTTATCATAAGGTAAAAACAACAGCATCATGCCACCAGATATAATTGCCCATTTTGCATATTTGTATAAGTACGAAAAAAAGCTATCCCAATTCACAACATTTTTGAAGCTAAACAACCCATATGGAATAAAAAAAATATATACAATTATCATTCCTTGCGAAAGCATTTCGCTTCTTGTACTCGAAAAAAATACATAATTCAATAAAAAAACAAGATAAAATCCTATCAAATAGAAAAAATCAATTTTTCTTATTCCACATTTTAAAATCAAAGATATAAGAACATATATATATATACAAGCAGTAACCACAGATGTCATTCCAATCCCTATTGTATTAAGTAATACATTAAGTACATCTATATAAGCGGGCATTATTATTACAAAAGCTAAAAATTTTATACGTGTATTTTCCTTATTGTATATAGTCTGATATTCCATCTTAATTACTCCTTAAAATTTCTTTATCAAAAATAATCCTCCTCTTTTTTCCACAAATACTTTTAAATGAATTATAAATAATACTTGTATATATTTCTTTTTTCTTAATTTATTTAGGAGTATATTTTGATACTTTCCTAGACACCTAGGAACTTCTATTGATAAAATTTGGCTATATTCCACCACATTTTTTATATATTCAACTCTTTCATAATGTTTCATTTTGAATCTATGAGATAATGACAATTCTATAGCTTTTATAGTATTTGAAATGTATCCTTGATTTAACTTATCAAAGACAATTTTATTATCTGTATTCCAAGTAAATACAGTCTTTTCCTGTATTTTTCTTAATCCAACAACTGATTCTATATAATTGATCGGATATTTATCCCATTCTTTTCTCAAGTCATTCACATAATGAATATATACATTTTCTTCTATGAAATGAACATTATTTACATGGCATAAATACATGAATATGAATGCGGTGTCTTGGTGTCGCCGTAACTCAGGAAATTCTATCTGATTTTCTCGAATAATTTTTAAATCATATAATTTATTCCACGGAGCCCCATTTATTCCAAATTCTTCATTTTCGCCAATATATTTATTGTAATTGCTCCTCATTTGGATACCTGATACTTCTCTATCCTTATAGCTCCTTTCTGTAACCTTTTTTCCATTTCCATCCAGCGATGTAAAACCAGCAACAACAAAATCGTTTATTCCATTGCTCATAGCTTGCACCATTGCTGAAACTGCATTTTCTTCATATAAGTCATCAGCATCCGGAAAACATATATATCTTCCCTTAGCATTTTTTATTCCATAATTTCTGGCCGGACCAGCCCCATGATTCTCAGTATGAAAGACACGTACCCTCTTATCTACTTCTTCAAATTTTTTACACACTTGTAGACTATTATCTGTTGATCCATCATCAACAAGAAGAATCTCTATATTTTTGTAACTTTGCTTTATCAATGATTCAACGCATATTTTAATACTTGTTCCCATATTATATACAGGAACAACTATGCTAACCAATTCTTCCATTATATTAATTTCCTCACTAAATTTTCTAATTTACTTTTCAACATAATGCGCTGGAACTCCAACAATCGTTCTATTTACTTCAAGAAAGTCTTTATTAACAACTGCATTGGCTCCAATCTGAGTTCCATCTGCGACTTGGATTTTTCCAAAAATTTTTGCGCCAGGTCCTATATAAACATTATTTCCTATTTTAGGTGATCCAGTTCCAATATTTGTACACACATGCAATCTGCAATTCTCCCCTATTTTCGCTTCATGATTTACTACTATTGTACCAATATGTGATATGCTCAAGCCCTTTTCAAAGCAATTTAGCCCAATTGAAAATCCACACAATAAACCTAATATATTCCACAATGCTTTATAATATTTACCTGCTATTTTATGAAATGCCCCCCCCCGATACGTTGTTATAATATTCACTTTTTCGTAAATAAATTTCATATCGCCATACAATATCTCTTAGTTTAGGTTTCTTATATCTATATCCTAAATGAATTCGATCTGCCTCTAGATACTCCCTTAAATCTGCTTTAGATTGAATCATAATATTTTCTCCTAACATCTACAACTTTCTAAACTTATCTTTTACAAATCTGAATAATTTTCACAATAGTTTTCTGTAAAGCTAATCTACATGCCTTCGGGCTACTCAATACCGCTTTACAATATCCTAATCCCTGACGTTTTTCGCCATTCTTCAGACATACATAGCCCAATTCGTACTTATGCATTGCATAAATACATTTTCTTTCTTTTTCGCTTAACGAAGCCATTACAGGCTTTATAGATCTAAAAAAAGCTTTTTTATATTGTATTAACTTATGAGCATCTGGTCTGTTTTGCGTGTCTGAAACATCCACACAATGCAAATATTGATTTACTTCTTTTAATTTATATTTTGATGTAAAGTCTACTAAAAGTTGCAAATCTTGATGTCTCAACAAGTTTTCATCGAAATATCTAGTTGTATCAAAATAGTCATGTCTTATAAGCAATGTGCCGGTTGCAACATCTGACATAAGATTTAATATATCTTTATAAATATATCCGTCTCTATATTTCTTTGTTTTTCCTATAACATTTCCATTCTGATCATACAATGTAAACTTACATGACACCGCTCCCCAACTATCATCAAGAGACTTTAGTTCTTTTACCTGTTCTTCCAGTTTATTCAGTTCCCACCAGTCATCATCATCCAAAAAAGCTATAAATTCCCCTCTGGAATTTTCAATTCCTATATTTCTTGCATAGTTTCCTCCTTTAGATTCATTTTGCGGAATTTTGATATACCTAATTCTGTCATCGGTTTTTAGCAACTCATTTGCGTACACTTCGGTATCATCCGAAGAATTATCATCTATAATAATTATTTCCAGATATGTATAAGACTGCTTTTGTATGCTTTCGACCGCCCTCTTCATAAGAGTGCATCTATTATGGGTCGTTACGATTACTGAAACCAAATCATTCTTTTTCACTTCGTTCACCTATTTCCTTCTTTATATAAAACATTCAAAAGCTGAGCAGCTGCCCTTTCCCATGTATACTCATCCAATACTATCTTCGGATTATCAACAGATTCATCCATCAGCTTATCAAGATCAACATTATAATTATATGGATCAATATAATGTGCCACACCCTTATATATTTCAGGCAAACAACTTTTATTTGAAACAACAATGGATGCTCCCACACTCAATGCTTCTAATGGTGGCAACCCAAAGCCCTCGTATAAAGATGGTTGAATCAAAGCTTTACAATGTATCATTAATGACTTTATTTCCTCATTGGTAATATAGCCCGTAAAAATAACATTTTTAGGTACTACCATCTTAAGTTCATTCTCATTATTTGAAAATGCCCCCGTTCCAGTTATCACAAATTTGTATTTAGGATTGTATCTAGCAGATTCTAATATCCATCTGAAATTTTTATGTTTATACTTGGAACCAAGTGAAAAGAAGAACTCGCATCCATCATTTAACTCTAATCTATTGAGAATTGAGTCATCTTCAGTAGTGGTATTCATATGTTCCCACCCACAAGACACTATGTCTATTCTATTATCAGGAACATGATAATAGTTTTGAACTTCTTTCATTGAATCGTGAGTCAATGTAACAATTTGTACTTTACTCGATTTTGCAACACATCTAGCCTTAAAATAATACATTTTTAAGTAGAATTTATGTCGGTCAAAATTTTCAGGAAATATTTCTCTTATACAATCATGGAGTGCACAAATTCGACACCCCCATATGGGAACAGCACCTGCTAAATCAACTCCAATCGCTTTCTTTTTAGTCACATATATTGGAAAAACTAATTGCTGCCATATATATTTTTCTACCTTAGAACCAATTTTTCCTAGTTCAACAACAGTAATCTTCTTAAATGGGTTCTTCCATCCACTACTTTTAGGAACTAATAACTCTATTTCAAGGTCGATTCTCCCATCTAACAGCATTTTATCCAATTCCAATAAAATTTGAAGCGTATATCTTTGTATACCGACCGCTTGCTCTAATACCCAATCTCCTGCAAAAACACACTTTTTCATTTTATCATTCTCCAATCAATATAAAAAAGTCGGTTCCAGAGTGATAATCAATCCTGGTTTCCTACGACCTATAATTCTTGCAGGACATCCACCAACTATTTTATAATCTCCAACATTCTTTGTGACACTAGACTCAGCTGCAACCACAGCACCTTTTCCTCCTTCAACTTCTTGCGTAATTATAGCTCCAGTACATATCCAAGCATAATCATTGACAATAATAAGTTTAAAAACTTCTTCAAAGTGAGGCGAATTTAAATCGTGGCTTTCAGTAATTAGTTTTACTTAGCTAACAGCACTTACATTGTTACTATTTTTTATTCTGCCTCTAGCATCTAACAACGTAAACCATCCAATATCGGAATCATTACCAATTAACAATCCTTTTGAAAAAAGAATTTCACCTCTTCTAAAAATAGCTTTTTCTAATTCTTACTCCCCAAAGTTGTGCATACCATTTTCTAATATTGCGACTTGGAATTTTGTTAATTACAACGTTCCCAAATAGCATAACGGGATAATAAAAATACTTTTTCCAATGTGGTATAGAATTATGATCAAATAGTTCCATTTATTTATCCTTTCATTTATCATGTCCTTTTGAAAATTTCATTTAACTTTGCTGCTTCGTTTTGCCAAGAAAACCTTTTTATCTGTTGCAAGCCTCGTTTAATCAACTTCTGTTTTTCGATTTCACTCATTGACAAAGCAATTTTAACTTTTTGATTCAACGAATCAAAACTATTGTTTTCAAAATAGATTGCAGAATTTCCTAATACTTCTGGCATGGAAGCCGCATCGGACGAAATCACAGGTGTCCCGCATGCCATAGATTCAAGCGGTGGAATACCAAAACCTTCATATTTTGTTGGAAAAACAAACCAGCTGGCACCAGAATATATTGTTGGCAGATCTTCATCATCTACAAATCCAGTAAAATGAATGTGTTGCAAGAATTTCGCATTATATCCTTTTAGAAAATCGTCCATTTTCCATCCTTTTCTACCTGCCAACACAACTTCTTCAACAACACCATCACTGTATAAAGAAGCAAAAACATCTAACATGAGCCGAAGATTTTTTCTGGGTTCCATTGTTGATAAGCATAGTATATATTTTTCTGGCAAGGAGTATTTTTCTTGTGCTTTTTTGAATTCATCTGCACTACTTTTTTCCGCGTTAAATGCTCCGGATATTCCATTATAAACTACGCTCACATTTTCTGGTTTCGCATGAAGAATCGTACAAATTCTTTCCTTCGAAAATTCAGACACTGTAATGATTTTTTTATTATTTAAAGCGGCTTTCCAGTACATCAATTTAAAATACCAGATCATATGCTTCTTATTAGTTCCGGGACAATCCCAGCATCCCAAGTCATGAATGGTATTATACGTGTTTTTATTAAAAAAGAAAAACGGTGCTGGAAAGGCCGGAAAAAAATACTTATCCGCTCTGATTGCCGACAATTTAGCTGGAAGAACAACTTGATTAAATACAAGCTTATTTCCACCTTTTATCACAATTTTCTCTACATTTTCCTGTTCTTCACAGAAGTCCTTATGGATAGAATTCTTAAACAACAAAACCCATTGGTTTGCACTATTCTTAATCAGTTCTTTCGTGATAGATAAGGCAAATCTTTCTATTCCAGAAAAGTTATCTGCTAATGCTGTTAAATCAATTAATATTTTCATATCTCACCACATTATTTATACTTCCTAATGATTGGAACGATTTTCACTGCATCATTCCAATATCGTTTTGCTAATCTTTTAGGATCCTGTGTAATTCTATAAAGCCATTCCAATCCATGCTCAGCCATCCACTTTGGTGCTCGTTTTACATTCCCGGCTTCAAAATCTATGGTAGCCCCTATAGAAATACTCAATGGAACCCTGTTTTCTTTCAAATTTCTATAAATATATTTTTCTCCTTTTGGTGAACCCAGAGAAACTGCTAAAATATCTGGTTTA